>ERZ894206.44-NODE-44-length-123375-cov-13.285939_pt1 | contig 123375 bp, 79 predicted proteins | sample MGYA00380287_ERZ894206 | MGnify/ENA primary metagenome ERZ894206 (study PRJEB32331, sample SAMN06328483) | human gut metagenome | biome: human gut microbiome; feature: stool | host: Homo sapiens | collected 2013-04-12 ...
AAGTAAAAAACATAGTTAAAAAACACGGTATCAGAGAACAAGAATACCGAATTTAAAGTACTTTTGCAACCGGAAACTAAATTAAGGAATTTAGTTTCCGGTTTTTCTTCCTTAACCCCCTTATCTATATGGATGAACAGCACACTGGCAACAAACGCATTAAATTAAAAAACAGATATTTATAAGTATGAAAAGTAGAATTGTTTTATTTGCATTTTGCGTAGCCCTCTTGTCTAGTTGTGGCAATAAGGGCAATGACACAGGAAAGGTTCCTGAATATGCAGTACAAGAGTTACAAAAAACGACTGCTAATTTAACAACTGCCTATCCGGCTACAATTAAAGGAAAACAAGATGTAGAAATCCGCCCCCAAGTATCGGGCTTCATCACGAAACTCTGTGTAGACGAAGGAGCAGCTGTACGTAAAGGACAAGTGTTGTTCATTGTTGATCCGACTCAATACGAAGCAGCTGTACGCACTGCCAAAGCAGCAGTGGCTACAGCAGAAGCAGCAGTGAGTACTCAACAGATGACGTATGACAATAAGAAAGAGTTGAACAAAAAGCAAATCATCAGTGACTATGACCTGGCAATGGCAGAAAATTCCCTGGCACAGACCAAAGCCCAGCTGGCACAAGCAAAAGCACAACTGACCACTGCTCAACAGAACTTGTCATTCACACAGGTTAAAAGTCCGTCAGATGGCGTTATCAACAATATCCCTTATCGTGTAGGAGCATTGGTAAGCCCTTCTATCGCTACACCGATGACTACTGTTTCCGAGATTGACGAAGTATATGTATACTTCTCAATGACAGAAAAGGAATTGCTGGCAATGACCAAGTCCGGTAGCACTATCAAAGAAGAAATCAGCAAAATACCGACTATCAAACTGCAATTAATTGATGGTTCCACATACGATATAGAGGGTAAAGTAGATGCTATCACAGGTGTTATCGACCAATCTACCGGTTCGGTAAGCATCCGTGCTATCTTCCCAAATAAGGAACATGTATTGCGTAGCGGAGGTACTGCAAACGTTCTAATTCCTTATACCATGGAGAATGTAATCACTATACCGCAGTCTGCAACAGTAGAAATCCAGGATAAGAAGTTCGTTTATGTTTTGCAACCGGACAACACGGTAAAATATACAGAAATCAAAATCTTCAATCTGGATAACGGAAAAGAGTACTTGGTTACTTCCGGTTTGAATTCAGGAGATAAAATCGTAATCGAAGGAGTACAAAACCTGAAAGACGGTCAGAAGGTTCAGCCTATCACACCGGCGCAAAAAGAAGCAAACTATCAACAACATTTGAAAGACCAACACGACGGTAATTTAGCCACAGCCTTCAACTAATAATCAGATAATCATTATGAAATTAGATAGATTTATTAACCGTCCGGTACTATCAACCGTTATTTCTATCCTGATAGTCATCCTGGGGGCTATCGGATTGGCGACACTGCCTATCACGCAGTATCCGGACATCGCGCCTCCTACCGTTTCGGTAAGAGCCACCTATACGGGAGCCAGTGCATCGACCGTATTGAATTCCGTGATTGCTCCGTTGGAGGAACAAATCAACGGTGTAGAAAACATGATGTATATGACCTCAACTGCGTCAAACACGGGTTCCGGTGATATATCCATATATTTCAAACAAGGAACAGACCCGGACATGGCTGCCGTCAATGTGCAAAACCGTGTCTCTATGGCACAAGGTCTGCTGCCTGCCGAAGTAACTAGAGTCGGTGTAACCACTCAAAAACGCCAGACTTCCATGCTGGTAGTATTCTCTCTCTATGATGAGACAGATACATATAGCGAATCGTTTATTGAAAACTATGCTAAGATCAACCTGATTCCTCAAGTACAACGTGTACCGGGTGTGGGTGACGCCAACGTTTTGGGTCAGGATTATTCTATGCGTATCTGGTTACGGCCGGACGTCATGGCACAATACAAGCTCGTTCCCGGTGATGTTTCCGCTGCTCTGGCAGAACAGAATGTCGAAGCTGCTCCAGGACAGTTCGGTGAACGCAGTAACCAGACTTTCCAATACACCATCCGTTATAAAGGACGCTTGCAACAGCCTGAAGAGTTTGAAAATATCGTTATCAAATCTCTTCCTGACGGTGAAGTACTCCGTCTGAAAGATATAGCAGAAATTCAGCTGGACCGCTTGGGATATAACTTTACCAACCGGGTAGACGGGCACAAGTCTGTGACTTGTATCGTATACCAGATGGCAGGAACCAATGCGACACAGACCATCAGTGATATTGAAGCATTGCTGGATGAAGCATCAAAAACGTTGCCTACCGGATTGAAGCTGAACATCTCCATGAATGCCAACGACTTCCTTTTCGCTTCTATCCATGAAGTGTTGAAGACGTTGATCGAAGCATTTATCCTGGTGTTTATCGTAGTGTATATCTTCTTGCAGGATTTACGTTCCACATTGATTCCGACTATCGCCATTCCGGTAGCTCTGATCGGTACTTTCTTCATCCTGTCTCTGGTAGGATTCAGTTTGAACTTGTTGACATTATGTGCGCTCGTGCTTGCTATTGCGATTGTGGTCGACGACGCGATTGTGGTCGTCGAGGGTGTGCATGCCAAGCTTGACCAAGGTTATACATCTGCCCGTCTGGCTTCTATCGATGCCATGAATGAATTGGGTGGTGCTATCGTATCTATTACGCTGGTCATGATGGCCGTATTCGTTCCGGTAAGTTTCATGGGAGGTACAGCAGGAACATTCTATCGTCAGTTCGGTATGACTATGGCTATCGCTATCGGTCTGTCCGCATTGAACGCATTGACTTTGAGTCCGGCTTTGTGTGCCGTTCTTCTGAAACCTCACAAAAAAGAAGATGGAACAACAGAAGACTCCACATTGAAAGAACGTATGAAAGTAGCCTATACGGCAGCCCATACAACCATGATCAACAGATATACCGAGGCTATCGGAAAGATGTTGCATCCGGGAATTACACTTACTTTCACGCTTATTGCCATTCTTGGCATGATCTTTGGTTTGTTCAGTATCAATCCGATAGTTACTGCAATTTTCGTAGTGCTTAGTATTCTGGCACTGATCGGAATGAGTACGAAGAAATTTAAAAACAGATTCAACGATACATACGAATCAATCCTGAAACGTTATAAGAAACGAGTACTGTTCTTTATCCAGAAGAAATGGTTGTCTATGGGATTAGTTGTCGCTTCCATTGCGATACTTGTATTCTTCATGAACACCACTCCGACAGGTATGGTGCCTAATGAAGATACCGGAACGCTGATGGGAGCAGTAACATTGCCTCCGGGTACTTCCCAAGACCGTTCTGAAAAAATCCTGGCACGTGTAGACAGTTTGATCGCTTCCGATCCTGCGGTATTGTCACGTACCATGATTTCCGGATTCAGCTTTATCGGTGGCCAGGGACCGTCATACGGTTCTTTCATCATCAAACTGAAAGACTGGGACGAACGTTCCATGATACAGAATTCAGACGTTGTAGTCGGTTCCTTATATATGCGTGCACAAAAGATTATCAAAGAAGCACAGGTATTGTTCTTCGCTCCTCCTATGATCCCGGGTTACTCGGCATCTACAGATATTGAGGTAAATATGCAAGATAAGACCGGTGGTGACTTGAACAAATTCTTCGATGTGGTTAATGATTATACGGCAGCACTGGAAGCACGTCCGGAAATCAATTCGGCAAAGACTTCCTTCAACCCGAATTTCCCGCAATACATGATCGACATCGATGCAGCAGCTTGTAAAAAAGCAGGTATCAGCCCGAGCGATATCCTCACTACTATGCAAGGATATTACGGAGGTTTATATGCATCCAACTTCAACCGTTTCGGTAAGATGTATCGTGTTATGATTCAGTCAGATCCATTGTCACGCAAAAACTTGGAATCTTTGAAGAATATCAAGGTACGTAATAGTGCAGGTGAGATGGCCCCGATTGCCCAGTTCATCTCTGTGGAGAAAGTATATGGTCCGGATATTATCAGCCGTTTCAACCTTTATACCTCTATGAAAGTAATGGTAGCTCCGGCAAGTGGTTATACATCCGGTCAGGCATTGACTGCCCTCGCCGAGGTTGCCCAAGAAAACCTGCCTACCGGTTATACGTATGAATTAGGAGGTATGGCGCGTGAAGAGGCTCAAAGTAGCGGAAGTGCTACCGGACTGATTTTTGTGCTCTGTTTCGTATTCGTTTACTTATTGTTGAGTGCACAGTACGAAAGTTACATTCTTCCGCTGGCTGTATTGTTATCCGTTCCGTTCGGTCTGTTAGGCAGCTTCCTGTTTGTGAACGGTGTAAGTGCTATCGGTAATATTTCGGCATTGAAGATGATTCTGGGTACGATGTCCAATAATATCTATATGCAGATCGCGTTAATCATGTTGATGGGTCTGTTGGCAAAGAACGCCATCCTGATTGTAGAGTTCGCCCTCGACCGTCGTAAGATGGGTATGAGTATCACTTGGGCAGCCGTATTGGGTGCCGGTGCCCGTCTCCGCCCGATTTTGATGACATCATTGGCTATGGTAGTCGGTTTGCTTCCGTTGATGTTTGCCTTCGGTGTAGGTGCCCACGGTAACCGTACACTAGGTACTGCTTCTATCGGTGGTATGTTAATCGGTATGATTTGCCAAATTTTCATCGTTCCTGTCTTGTTTGTTATCTTCCAGTATCTGCAAGAGAAAGTTAAACCGATGGAATGGGAAGATATCGACAATACAGATGCCGTAACAGAGATTGAACAATACGCTAAATAATGAAATTCGATATGAAGAAACAGATTCTATATATGTTGTGCGCAACTGCTCTCTTGAGCAGCTGCCACATCTATAAGTCGTATGACAGACCCGAAGATATCACTACTTCCGGCCTGTATCGCGATCCGGTAGCGGATAATGATACACTGGTTTCGGATACAGCCAACTTCGGTAATCTGCCGTGGAGAGAAGTCTTCACCGACCCGCAACTCCAGTCTCTCATCGAAACGGGACTGAAACAAAATACGGACCTCTTGTCCGCCGCTCAAAATGTGAAAGCAGCAGAAGCATCCCTCATGTCGGCACGCCTGGCTTATGCCCCGTCATTAGGATTGTCTCCGCAAGGAACGATCAGCAGCTTTGACAAGAATGCAGCTACAAAAACTTATTCATTACCTGTCACAGCCAGTTGGCAAGTCGATTTATTCGGTCAGTTGCTGAACGCCAAACGAGGTGCCCAAGTTGCTCTGAAGCAAACAAAGGCTTATCGCCAGGCAGTACAGACACAGGTGATCTCTAACATCGCCAATATGTATTATACATTAATGATGTTGGACCGCCAGTTGGAAATAACCAAAGCTACGGCAGAAATCCTGAAAAAGAATGCCGAAACAATGGAAGCCATGAAGGACGCTGCCATGTACAACATCAATTCTGCCGGCGTGGAACAAAGCAAAGCTGCTTATGCGCAGGTACTCGCCAGCATCCCTGATATCGAACAGAGCATCCGCGAAACGGAAAACGCATTGTCTACTCTTTTAGGCGAAGCTCCCCACGCCATCAAACGTGGTGTATTGGAAGCACAAGTGCTTCCGACCGAACTTTCGGCTGGTGTACCCATCCAGTTGTTATCCAATCGTCCGGACGTAAAAGCAGCAGAAATGTCATTGGCAGGCTGCTATTATGACACCAACTCCGCACGTGCCGCTTTCTATCCGCAAATCACGCTTAGCGGTTCGGCAGGATGGACTAATAATTCCGGAGCCGGCATCGTTAATCCTGGTAAATTACTGGCTTCTGTTGTCGGTTCGCTGACACAGCCATTGTTCTACCGGGGACAAAACATTGCTCGTCTGAAAGCTGCCAAAGCCCAGGAAGAATCTGCGAAGTTATCTTTCCAGCAGGCCTTGTTGAATGCCGGTAGTGAAGTCAGCAATGCGCTAAGTTTATACCAAAAGACGAGTGAAAAGGTAGAATCTCGTCAAATGCAAGTAGAATCTGCCAAAAAAGCTTCGGAAGATACAAAAGAATTGTTTAACTTAGGGACTTCAACCTACCTGGAAGTATTGTCTGCACAGCAGGCTTACTTGAGCGCACAAATCTCACAGGTTTCTGATTGCTTTGATCGGATGCAGGCCGTAGTAAGCCTTTACCAGGCACTGGGTGGTGGAAGAGAAGAATAACTTTAAACATATACTATTATGATTAGTCCGTTAGCTTACGTAGATCCCGAAGCAAAGCTGGGCAAGAATGTAACTGTTCTGCCTTTTGCCTACATTGAAAAGAATGTAGAGATCGGGGATGACTGTGTCATCATGTCTTACGCTAGTATCCTGCAAGGTACTAAAATGGGAAAAGGAAACAAGGTACATCAGAATGCTGTCCTCGGAGCGGAACCACAAGATTTCCACTATACTGGAGAAGAAAGCAGTCTAATTATCGGAGATAATAACGATATTCGTGAGAATGTAGTAATCAGCCGCGCTACATTTGGCGGCAACGCTACCAAAATCGGAAACGGAAACTACCTGATGGACAAAGTACATCTTTGCCATGATGTACAAATCAACAATAACTGTGTAGTAGGCATCGGCACTACTATCGCTGGTGAATGTACGTTGGATGACAGTGCTATTCTAAGTGGAAACGTTACCCTGCATCAGTATTGCCACATAGGTAGCTGGACATTAGTACAAAGCGGCTGCCGTATATCTAAAGATGTACCTCCGTACGTTATCATGTCAGGAAATCCGGTAGCATATCATGGCGTAAACGCCGTAGTTCTTTCTCAACATCGCAATACATCAGAAAGAATCCTTCGTCACATCGCTAATGCATACCGTTTGATTTATCAGGGTAATTTCAGTGTTCAGGATGCCGTACAGAAAATTATCGATCAGGTTCCTATGAGTGAAGAAATCGAGAATATTGTAAATTTCGTGAAGAACTCGGAAAGAGGTATTGTGAAATAAACAATGTAATATCTATAAGAAGAAAGGGTGATGCTTGAAGAAAAGCGTCACCCTTTCTTCTTATAGATGGATGACGCTTTTATAGATAAAATTTTCATAAATAGACGATACTCCTAGAATTCAGCCACGCTAGTGATTCATCTTCAAACCTGGAAATACAATTCTTTATTCAAAATCCAAGGTACCGAAGAAATCGGGGCGATGGAAATCCGGTTGGGCAATCTCTATCGGATTCCATGAAAGGAAATGAGGAGTCTGCAACTCATCACCACACTTATAGAAATTAGCTTTTATTTCCTTTCCATCGAGTGAATCGATCTGATGCTTAAAGAATACAGCATACGGAATGATGAGAGCAACTTCCCAGTCTGTCTCCTCAACACGTTCTGCAAAAGGCTGATTACCCAAACTAGACCAACGTTGCACAAGAGCAGTCACTTCTTTCGGCGCATGTTCCCGGCTGTTACGAACAGGGCCGGCACCCACCAGAATAGTTCCGATGCAATTACATTCTATATTATAATAGATCCCGTCGCCTGCAGGTATAGAAAAGAATTCTACACAGGAGTCAGTCCATACAGAACCGTTATCTTCACCGTACTTGGCACGCACACTCTCCTCTTTCACTTTAAAATGTAACAAGATTGAGTCCCGCGTGTGAGCAATGCGAAAGTTCACTTTAGGTTTGTATGGATATTCAGTCCAATTGACACACTGAACCGACTGAAAATCTATTTTTTCTTCATCGAATAATTTAGGAAGCGAACAAGCCTCCACGTTAGCCGCACTAATTTTCTTTACTTTCATATATCTTTCGTTTGAATGATACAAATATAGTTACTTTCTTCTAATAAGGTTCACTGAAACCGAATAAAAACAGCACATTTAGCGCAACTTCTGATTATCAAACATTCAGAAAACACTAAGATAAAGATAATGTGAGCAGTTCTTTAACTATTGTGACAGCTTTGATAACAGATATCTCCTCCTAGTCAAGACTTCTGCCCGTTTTCTAATGATGAAATCACCTCTTTTTGTTTGTTAATGTGATATAATGTTAACATTTCTCCTTTTTATCCTTTATTCCGATACTCTAACGGAGTCATTCCTGTGTATCGTTTAAAGTATCTACTGAAAAAAGAAATATTAGGAAAGTTCAGTGAATCGGAAATTTGTTGTATGGAAAGTTTTGAGAGCTTTAGTTGGGATTTCGCATCCATAATTACCATGTATGAGATGAAATCTGTACATGTTTTTCCTGTAACCTGTTTCACTATTGTACACAAATACACTTGAGTAACTCCCAATTTCTCAGCGTACCAGGCCACTCTTTTATTTTGTGTGTAATGGTAAAATACCAGCTGTGCGAAAGTTCGGCATAGCTGTTCATTTTTCGAAAGAGAAAAAGTGTCAGCTTCCCTGTGTTTGTATAATATGGATATACCAGTATGTGCATTCAGATAAATATTGTATGTAACCCTTCTTCTGGTTTCTTCATCCATGGATGAATATAGCTGTTGTAAGAAAATGAAATGATTTTTTATCATTTTTGCTTCTGCTTGTTTTAAAGTCAGTTTGGCTTTTCCCAATGCTGCATATAACGTTTCAGGTATTATATTGTCCGAGTTATGATGTTCCATGTATTGTTGAGAGAATCCCAGAATATGGAATTCCGAATTCGTTTCTATTCTATGGATTTGCAATACGCTTCCCGGGGTAAGTATTACCAAATCATTAGGTCTTGCTGTTATTAAATTTGTATTAATTGTGGCTTCTATTTCCCCTTCCATGCATAGAAGCAGCATTTCGCATTTTAAACGTGCTGGATACTTTAAATATTTTTTTAATAACTCCCGATTAATGTTGGTGCGTACAATCCAGTCATTAGATAAATCTATTTTTAGAATTTCATTCTTCATGTTTCAGACTTTTGGTACAAATATAAACATTAAAAATAGAAAATGATATTTTGAGTCATTTTTGTATACATTTTATTGTATATTCTTAATTCGTTTTAGCATGTTACAAAATAGAATAAAGAATCATTAGCAACTGATAATTGCTAATGATTGTATGAATGATATTTGGGTTGATTTTTAAGTAATACGCATAAGCTACTATGATAAATGCGTATATTTTTTTGTTAAAATCACTTTGATATATAATAATTTAATATTACATTTCACACTGAAAATTAAAAATAGGACAAAAAAATAAAAAATAGATATTGACATTAACATTAATGCCATTTAACTTTGCATCAAAATATACAAAAAACATTATAATATAAAGCTGTATTATTGGGGAGGCTATATTATAGCTATTTTGTTCATTTCTTATTCTTGTAAGGATTTCAAAATAATCATTGGAGAATAAGAATATGATTTAAAATGTATGCTAAAATAGCTATTGAGTATTTTTACCTGTTTCATAGATATTATAGATGAAAATATGTGAGCTTTTTAGTCTTAGAATGATAATAAAAAAACAAAAAGTAATGAACACGGTAATAATGATGAATTATATAAAGATATTAGAGAGGACAAATGTAAGCGACATTTGTATTTCTTTCGTTAGAGGCTGTTTTGTAGTTTATAAACATTCTGTTGTCCAGTTAAAAGCATTGTTTCCTCACTTACTTATATATATTTTTCATACAAGTTTCCATACAAAACCATTGCGGAATCTTGCTTGAAAAGATATCAACTATCCCAATTGAGATAATTATTACATTTGTTTTATGAATTTAATAAAGTTGTAGTAATATGAAATTTAAATACCATATAATTTTACTTTTTACTCTATGTTTCTGCTTGGAAATGAAAAGTCAGACAATTGCTGTTAAAAGTAATTTGTTGTATGATTTAACATCAAGTATAAATGCTGGCATAGAGTTGGGGCTTTCTCCTCACTGGACACTTGATATTTCTGGTAATTATAATGGTTGGACAATGTCACATGACCGGCGTTGGAAACATTGGGCTGTACAGCCCGAAGTCCGCTATTGGTTGTGTGATCGTTTTGGTGCACACTTTTTTGGTGCCCATTTACATGGCGGACAGTATAACATCGGAGGATTTGACGGACGTGTTAAATTTCTTGGCACTGACGCACGGAAACTGAAAAATACCCGTTATCAGGGATGGTTTATAGGTGGGGGCGTGGCATACGGTTATGCATGGCTCCTCGGTCACCATTGGAACTTGGAGACGGAAATCGGTTTCGGTTATTCCTATACCCGTTATGATAAGTTCCGATGTGCAGGATGTGGGAAAAAGGTAGAAACGAACAAGCCACATCATTACGTGGGACCTACGAAAGCGGCCATTAACTTGGTTTATCTATTCTAAATTGCAACGAACATGAAAAGGACGATATTCATACTGGCAACCCTACTGGGCATAGGAAATGTGTTGAAAACTGTGGCGCAAAACACTAAAGACATCACACTCGGTGTTTCCATTAAAAGTTTCAACATAAATCGTGAAGGAAAATACCTTACCGTGAAGATGAATTTGGATCTAAACAAACTTGATGTAGATGCAAATCGTGCCGTACTACTCACACCACGTCTGGTCAACGGGACGGATTCGCTCGACCTACCCGCGGTGGGAATTTACGGGCGCAGGCGATATTACTATTATGTACGAAACGGCATAGGAAGTATCTCGGGGGAAAGTGAAACAATTTATCGCGCTTCGAGCAAACCGGACAGCGTGGCATACAACAACCTCGCGGAGTACGAAAAGTGGATGGACGGGGCAATGCTCAAGTTCCACCGTAGTGATTGGGGTTGTTGCCACGAGATAGTGGCGGAATACGAAGGCATATTGGGACGTCATCGCGAGGCATTCTTCCCGGAATTGATATTCGTGCAACCTAAGGCGGAAATCATGAAAAGCCGTTCATTATCCGGTTCGGCATATATCGACTTCCCGGTTGACCAGACAGTGATTTATCCCGATTATCGTCGCAATACTACCGAATTGGGCAAAATACAAGCGACTATCGACTCCGTGCGTAATGACAAGGATGTCACCATCACTTCTGTGTGGCTGAAAGGTTTCGCTTCGCCGGAGAGTCCCTATAAACACAACACGGAGCTTGCCATCGGGCGTACTGCCGCACTTAAAAAACACATAGGACAGTTGTACCACTTTGCGGATAGCATTATCCAAACCGACTACGAGCCGGAAGACTGGGCGGGCTTACGCCGCTATGTGGAACAATCGAACATTAACTACCGTGCGGAGATTCTAGCTTTGATAGACAGCGACATGGAACCCGATGCCAAGGAGGCGAAAATCAAACGCACTTATCCCAACGAGTACCGCTTCATGCTGCAGAATTTCTATCCTGCCTTGCGCCATACCGATTACCGCATAGACTACAACATCCGCAAGTTCAATAAAGTGGAGGAGATAAAGCGCATCATGGCAGAACAGCCGCAGAAACTAAGTCTTAACGAGTTCTACCTCGTTGCCGGAAAGTATGAACCTGGTACGGATGAGTTTACAGATGTCTTTGAAACTGCCGTACGTATGTTCCCGAACGATGAGATTGCCAACCTCAATGCTGCCAATGCCGCCATCCGGCGAGATGATTTTGCAACGGCACGCCGCTACCTTAACAAGGCGGGCGATTCCGCCGAGGCTGTCTATGCACGTGGAGCACTTGCCATACGGGAAAAGGATTATGACACGGCGCGCCGGTACTTGGGTAAGGCGAAAGAGATGGGGCTGGAAAAAGCGACACTCACGCTGGAAGAGCTGGACGAAAGGCAGAAATAACCGCCAATCAATCATATAAAGAAAATTATTTTCAAAACATTAAAAAAAAAACGATGAAAAGAAATTTATTATTCATGTCCTTGCTGGCATCCCTGCTCATGGCAGGATGCTCACAAGAAGACATCGCTCCTGACGAAGGAGCGAATGGTAACGGTGAGGCCAATACCAGCTATATGGCCGTAAATTTAGTTTCCTCAGATGTGACGGGTACCCGTGCGACGGCTGGTGGCTACGAGGACGGAAGCGACATCGAAAACGGCGTCAAACATGTGCGTTTCTATTTCTTCAACGGAGTCGGTGCCCCAGTCAACGTCAAGACTACGGCCAGCGGTGCTGTAAACTACTATGACTGGGATAAAGACATCACGGGAAGCGGTAATCCGAATGATGTAGAGAGGATACTCTCAGCCATCATTGTCATCGACACCAAGAAGGGCGACGGTCTTCCCGTGAGAATCGCTGCCGTGCTGAATCCTACACAAGAGATATTGGACAAAGGTTCAATGGGCCTTACAGAACTAAAAAAAATAAGCACTGATTTCGCGACTGCCGACCTGACTGCTGAGAACGAATTCGTGATGTTCAATTCCGTATATGTTCAAAATGGTAAAGCTTACAGTACCACAGACATCAAGGACGGTAATATATGCAAGCGCAAGGACGATGCAATAGCTAATCCGGTTAAAATCTATGTTGAGCGCAGCGTGGCAAAAGTCAGCGTCGCTTTGGGAACAAATGTCGCCGGTGCCGCTACCCCAGATGGCAAAATCCCCCTGAAAGATAAACTTACCGGTGGCCAAGATTTCAAGGTCGAAGGTAGCCAGGTGTACCTGAAGCTCTACGGATGGGAGCTTGCGGCTGAAACGAATCAAGGCAGATTGGTCAAGAAAATCAATCCCGGTTGGCAAGGGACATGGTGGTATGATAATAATGTTACCGGGCATCGTACGTTCTGGGCTATCAATGATATGTCGGCCTCAAACCAATATGATAAAAGTTACACTGATATCAGTACTTCCTCAACTACGACTGCTTTCGGCGAAACAAACTATCTCTACACGAATGAAAATGCCCAGACGAATGACGACGTCGACAATATTAATGGGCAAGCGAAGAAAAAGACCAAGGTCATTGTGGCAGGTAGACTTGTAGATGAAAACGGTAACAATTTTACTATCGTGCGACACATGGGCAGGCACTTCGCCGACAATCCTGATAATTTCAACAACTTAAAAGAGAGCATTCTCACTGTGTTGGAGAACAAAGAATACTTTTACTATTACAAAGACGGAGACAATTATAAGCAGATATCAGCAGCAGATCTTGATGTCGTAGTTCCGACAACGATTAAGAATGAAGACAGCAAGAACTGTTATGTCTACACAAAGTTGAACTCAACGGCTGCCGCAAGAACAACATGGTATAAATCTCCCGTCAAAGATCCTGAAGATGCCTCTGCGTACACAAAAATCGATGCCAATGAAATCAACGGCACACTTAAGGACAAGAAGCTTGATGATTCCGGGGAATATATCATTGACCGTCCGTTGGTGTGGAATTCCGGTATGACCTATTATTACTACGAAATCAAGCATCTGCAGGGGAGTGATGAAATAGGCGTTGTCCGCAACCATATTTACAAGACCACAATCACTAACATTGCCGGTCTCGGTACTCCCGTTTACAATCCCGGCGATGTAATTTATCCTGAGAAACCCGAAGATAATGCCCATTACATCGCGGCTGAAATCAATATCCTGTCTTGGCGTGTCGTCAAGAACAACTATAATCTGGAATGGTGACATGGCCCTGAATGCCCGAATGCATTCCTGATACCGGATTATGTGTGGGAGGCGGCTCCCGTCTCCCACACATATTAATAAAACAGAATAACAAATACAGTACCCGCCCACCGGTACACAAGGGAGGTGTGGCCTTGGAGACCTGAATACAGAAGACAGGTATCCCACTTGACGAGAAAATTCGGATGCGGAAATTCCGCACACCATATATAGAATAAGTAACACAAGTATAAACTTATACATTCAAGAAAGAGTAAACGATATGAATATACGGGCATTGATAAAGAATGTGGCAGCCAAGGTCTGCATGGCGTCAGTTTGCCTATTGTCTATGTCGTCCTGCGACAGCTGGCTCTACGAGGAAGAAGGCGATTGTTCGGTGTATTATCGGCTCAAGTTCTGCTACGACAAGAACTTGAAGTGGGCTGATGCTTTCACAAACGAGGTTTCATCAGTTCACCTGTATGCTTTCGACAAATCGGGCGTACTGGTATGGCAGCAAGAGGAACAGATGAATCCGAGCACGACAGAAAACTACTCGATGTTGCTCGACCTTCCTGCCGGCGACTACAAGCTGCTTGCTTGGTGCGGACTTCAAAACGACGGTGAGCACGACGAATCCTTCTCTGTACCCGAAGCCCGTGTCAACGAGACCCGCGTCGAGCAGTTACAGTGCACGTTGAACCGCAAGCGTGACAAGTCAGGCGCATACAGCGAAGAACATTTGTACCGTCTCTTCCACGGTACGCTGGATGTATCACTGCCTGTTAACGATGACGGCGGTAGCTACGAATTCACCATGCCCCTGACTAAGAACACCAATCATATTCGCGTCATCCTGCAGCACTTGTCGGGAGAGGATGTAAATGAGGCTGACTTCATCTTCCGTATTGATGATGAGAACGGTCTTATGGCACACGACAACGAGTTGATGGTTGACGAGAATATCAACTATCACCCCTGGGATATACAGGGTGTCGAGGCCGGCATTGGCAAGGACGATAACCGTGCTGTCAACAATGTAAAAGGACTCGTTGCCGACTTTACTGTAGGTCGCCTGATAGAAACACATCGCGAGAAAATGATACTCACCATCACCACCAAGGAAGGCAAGACGGTGGCCCGCATCCCGGTGATAGACTACGCATTGATGGGAAAAGAGTACTACGAGAAGGAATACCGTTATCCGATGGATGAGCGGGAGTTCCTCGACCGTCTGGACGAGTGCGTTATGACCCTCTTTCTTGACGAGGATCACAAATGGGTAAGCAGCGTTATTCAAATTCTATCATGGCGTGTGGTGCTGAGTAACGTTGAAGTTGAATAATCAGGAAGAAGGATTGGACTGATGAAACCGAGCATTATACATAGCATTGTGGTCTGCCTGGCGGCATTCACACTGCCGTTTATGGTGGCGTGTAGCAGTCGGGAAGAATCCTTGCCGGAAGTCGAGAATAGCTTTCTGGCTGTCTTTACCCTCGACTTGGGAGACACGGCCTATGGAACGACACGAGCCACCCCCACCAATGGGGAATATGCCCCTGGAAGCGGTCTGGAGAATTTCATTGACTTCTCCAAAAAAAACTTCCGCTGTTACCTTTTCGGGACGGACAACACATTCATCAACACATTGGATGCTGTCAGCATCCAATGTGTTGGAGAAAAAATATATTCGATCCGTTTACGGCTGAAGGATACAGAGGAGGTAAAAAAAGCATTGACCACAGGTTGCCGCTTCGTGTTCCTGGCCAACTGGGACAGTTACGCCGACCCTGTTCCCGGAATAACGACCATAGAGAAACTTTGCACCGCTCCCCCTGCCAAGTTCGAGTTCTCACAGCTAAAGACCTTGCTCTCGGCCGACAATCTCATCCCGATGTATGGAGTGAAGGAATTTGAGAGCGGAGTGCAAGACTTCATTGACGGGAAGATGATTTCAGATCTCGGTACCATTCACCTTCTCCGCGCCTTTGCCAAGGTTGATGTGAATATCAATTTCGTGGACTTCGCGGAGACTCCTATAGTTACCTCCGTGTCACTGACCCATTCCAACAGCAAGGGTTACAAGGCTCCTGCAAACGTCACAAAGGAGGAACAGTATATCACCGATTCATGGCTCACGGACTATACGCCCGTGAATATACCGGAGGACGTAACCGATATTGCATTGGAGCTGACAAAAGACGGGAGTACCGGGCACTACATAGCGTATGTGCCGGAATACAGGAATGTGGATAAAAATGGGAATACTCTTGACAACCATTCGCGAATTAAGATAAACTTCACCATTGGGGACGTTGCGGTCGGGGGACTTAATGTTGAGGGGTATGTCGATTTCCGCTATTCCGACAATCCGCCGACAGGTGTGACACCCGGACAACACTTCGACATTGCCCGCAACAACTGGTACAAATTCAACGTCACCGCAAAAGGCAAAGACATAGTTTGGACAGTTGACGTCATCCCCTTCACATCTATAGAACTCAATCCGAATTACGGATTGGAGAGGGAGGTATTCACCGGATACATCGTGGGCAAGGATAAAGATGGTAATAAGTGCTGGTATGACGGTAATTATTATGATACCGAGAAAGCGGTTCCATTGTATCTCGGTCCAAAAGATAATCCGGGAACGTTTGTGACCATCAACGACAAGGAGTACCTGCTTGTGTATACGGATTGCGAGCGGACAGCGGCAAAACTTGACCATTTTTTCGAAAAGGGAACCCGAAAAAAATACCTTCTCGATCCCACAGGGAGAACAGGATATTCATTCACTCTTAATCCCGAGCATCCTGAATGGGGTCCGGATATATATTATAACAAGCATCAGATGCGCGTGTGGCTTAGCGAGGATTATAATGAATGGATAGTAGAAGAGGAAAATAATGTAGAGGTTTGGATTTGGCAGGCTGGGACGACATGGTATCGCACTCTGAACGAATGGGACAGATTAAATTGGAATCAGGCTATCTACTGGAAATGGACACATGTATATCCGAAATATTGGTTTGACGTTCTCGGCAACCGTTATCCTTGGTCGGACGGAGACACAAAGGAAAAGAGAAAAAACAAACTCATAGAAAAAATCGGAGAAGATTGGATAAAGTACCTTGAATGAGTTTACAACATACCTGACAATTTAAAATTTTGAGCAATTATGTCACAGCATAATAAGAAATATAACATCAATTTTTCAATCATACTGGCATTTCTGGCTATGGTGGTTGTCATACTTGCCGGATGCACGAATGACTTTATAGACGAGCTTGTAGATATTCCTGACGCAGAAGTTGAACTCAAAGGCGAAGTGATTTTCAAACCACTTGTACCGATGGCAGTACAAACACGTGCCGAAGCGCCTGATGGAGGCAAATACAAGGGTATAAAATCCCTGTATGTTTTCTTCTTTGATTCTGAGGGGAAACCCGTAACGGAATACAGCGGAAACGTGGATTTCACTCCCGCACCCTCGGAAGGCTCTACGCATGAACATATTACATTCAAAAAGAAAGTAAAGGCAGGACGTTATTATGTCTATGCCATTGCCAATATATCTGATATCCAGAAAAGTGATCTTACGAGCGTAACATCCATCGAAGACCTTAGAAATTTCAAACTCGTTTGGAACGGCAACATCGAGAATGACCTTGAGATGTTCGGTGTGTTCCAGCAGAACTATGACAAGGCAACAGGTTCCGCTCCCGGCAATGAGAATTTTGAAGAGGATGTTCTCCTTACTATTACTCCGAAACAGAACAGCCTACATTCCTGGGTACGCAGGGCGGTGTCGAAAGTAACCGTGGATTTCGACGGAACAAATCTGAAAGAGGGAGTAACTGTATATATAAAAAACGCCGTGCTGAAAGACGTTGCGTCCGGTGTTCTTCTCGGAGCCTCCTCAGCCGTCGGAGAGAATGACTTTACCTGCGCTACATCGGATTATTCCATAACCTACGGAGAGGGTGAAGACCACAACGTCTGGCCTACGGTGACAAAAACGAAAGCATTCTCACCATCGGATATATGGGAAGAGCAGAGTGTTGTAACTTTTCATGACGACAACGCCAAAGCACTTCCTTGCTATGAAAATATGCAAGGTACACATGAAGACAAATCCAAACTTCAAGACACCGACGGAGACGGCATCATTGACTCCAAGACAAAAGACGGGGTTGATAACGGCACCTACCTCGAAGTGGAAGGATATTATGTAGCCAATCGGCCTGAGTATAAATCAGAGGGTAAAATCATCTACCGCTTCATGCTTGGGAATAATGCGACAAATAATTTCGATTTAGTCCGTAATCACCATTACAAGATTACGATGAATTTCAAGGACTATGGCAATGACATAGACTGGCACATCGAGTATGCCGAGAAATATCTGGATGCCACTTATCCCCATGACGTGAACTATAAGGGTGAGTTTTTCGAACCATCCCTTGACTATTCAGCCACCATGGCTAATGCGGGGCATACTTTCAAAAATCAGAATGTAATCACGGTGACCAGCTATGCAACGGACGGCATGGACAAAGAATGGATAGACCCGGAAATCAGCTATACTTATTATTCATATAATGAGCAGGTCGGGGTGTGGGATATAGACAACACTACCTCCGGATGGCTTACACTTACCAAGGGCACTCTTAGCAATGACGGGTCACAAACGCCATATACATTTGTTGCCTCCATGACAGATCCGACTGAATCCACAATCAATAACTTGTTTCCTGCTGGAAGCAAAGGTACTGAAGGCTCCCCGTATAATCTTTCCAGCAAAGATGGAGGAAGCACTGTGGAGAATACCGCTAACTGCTACATGGTGGGTGCTCCCGGCTGGTATTGTGTCCCTCTCGTGTATGGAAATGCAATCACAGGTGGAAGCGCAAACGCGATGGCATATTCATCATCACACATGGTAAACCACCTTAATAATAAAATTTCTGCACCCTATATTAAAGATAATAATGTGAGTCTCTCCAATGTAAGTGTGAAACTTATATGGCAGGATGCCGACAATCTTATCATACCAAGTGAGATAAAATATGAACCTACTCTTTTTAGCGGTAAAGGCGGAATAAAATTCCACATAAGTAACATACAGGAAGGAAATGCCGTGATAGCCTTGATTGACAATAGTGCTGAAGAAGATGAATATGTCGATATAGACCGAGGTACAATATACGGGAAAAGCGGAAGCACAAAAGCTATCTGGAGCTGGCACATTTGGGCAACCCGTTTCGGTTTTGAAGATTTCGAGAAGGACATCCGGATTCTCAACCATGAAGAGAAAGCATTTGATGTCATGCCTGTCAATCTCGGATGGTGTTCGGGAGGCAATGCGATAAAGTATTATAAACGTCGCAAATGTGATATAAAATTCAAGGTAGGAGACCATGAGATAATCAGGACGATTGAACAATATCCTCATTTTGTCCTTCCCCGTGGCGACCATCCTTACTACCAATGGGGACGTAAGGACCCGTTTGTCGGATCAAATTTGGCTTTTGGAAACAAGCCCAGATGGACTTATGACGGAACTAAGTCTATCAAGTATGAACAATGGAGTCTGTATAATCCTCCCCGTCTTTATAATGAACCGAAGGAATTTTCGAATAACATAAATCGAAAACACACCGAGGAGTGCCTTGATGTACTTGTTAAAAATCCTGATAAATGGCATAATGCTCCGAGACTTCCCATAAACCCGGAGGATTTTGAAGGCGGTTTCCATAGCATCAATAAATCATTCAATGACCTGTGGTCAAATAATGGTAATAAGACGGTCTATGACCCATGTCCACCGGGATATCAGGTAGGCAATAAAGCTGTTTTCACCGGATTTACGACTCACGGGCAGTCTGCTAAGTTCCCTTACGATTGGTATGATGTACTTGAGAGCAATATGCCGCAAGATTATTACTCGACAGACATCTCGGTAAACAGGCAGGTTTTGGAGCTTTATACGGACACAAGGAAAGTTCAATCCATCACTTTCCCGATCACAGGTTATCGTGATTATGATGACCAAGCCGCAGTCTCTAAATATCCGCAAGCGAGTGGAGAATATGAAGGTTATGTATGGTTCAATAGTGCGAAGGATGTGACCCGCTCTTACCATTTGAAATACCACCGCAACGATATTCAGGGTACAGGTGATGACGGTTGGAAAAATCGAGGCGGAGATGGGCTGAACCTGATAGCCCCTTATGAGGATTTCTATAATACAGACGGTTTCGGGGTGCGTCCGGTCCGTATTTCAACGGAGTAACCGAAGCTGTCATGATAGAATACTCATGCAACCGATTCCGTGGCTGCAAGCCGGAGACGGAAGCGAAATATCGTTCGGCGTTGTGTCACCGACCTCTCCTATGTTGAGATATGTCGGCAGAGTGAGGCTTCGCTCAACGGATTTACCCGCTATGTTTGCACCTTCCATTGCCTTCTGATGCTGAAACGCAACGACATCAAGTGCATTCCGGAGGAAGCAGGCAATATCAAGATGAACCAGCGGTGTGTGGGCAACATCTCGAAACCTATGCCAAATACAAGGAGGCTATCGCGACGTGTGACAGCATGGACTATATAGAGTACAATGTATCTCAAATTGCCTGTGAATCTGGATTGACTGGTACGAATCTCGGCAGACAGTTACACACACATTATCCCGAAGTACTGGAATTTCGGGAGTGGGCATGGTAACGGTTGCAATGCCTGGCTTTGAGCCTGCTCCGAAAACATATTGTTTTGCTCAAGTAATTGAGCGTTCTTGGCTCTGGTAAATAACAGCTGCTCTTCCAGCAGTGAGATTATCCATCTCCTTGTTCATGAAACAAAGAGATGGATAATTTGAATGTTTTCAGTGTAAAACTGTTCTTTTCTCAAATAGCATACTGATATCCAGTGCCCTTCATAAAACTTCTGACTAATATTGCCTCTTTCGAATAAAAACAATATATTTGCATAGATGTAACCACCTTAAAATATAAATTAGTGAGAAAAGCAATCCTTTTATTTCTGCTATTTTTAAGCGTAGCCGCAGTCCGCACACAAGGTCAAAACATCACTTTCAGCCATTTGACCACGGACGACGGGCTTTCCCAGTTCTCTGTCAACAGCCTTTATATCGACGAACGGGGAATTATATGGATCGGCACGCGTGAAGGACTTAACCGATATAACGGTAACGATATCAAAAGTTTCAAACTTAAGAAAAATGATCCGAACAGCTTGTTCAGCAATACTGTGTTGCGCATCACCGGAAACAAAAACGGGAAAGTATACTTGCTCTGTACGGACGGGGTGGCAGAATTTGATCTGACGACACAAAAATTCAAGACGTTGCTGCAAGGCAATGTGGATGCTATTTATTATAATGAGAGATTATATATAAGTAAAAGAGAAGATGTGTTCGTGCTGAACGAAAGCACAGGCAACTTTGATCTTTACTACCATCTCGCCGGAAAGAATATCTCTTTATCCTGCATCCATCTGGACAAAAAGAAGAACCTCTGGATGGGAACGACAAGAAACGGGCTTTATTGCCTGTCGGAGGGCAAGGAGCTTTCACAACCTATTACTAAAGGAAATATCGCCAGCATCTATGAAGATTCTGCCAAGGAGTTATGGATCGGCAGTTGGGAAGAAGGACTTTACCACATAAAGAAAGACGGAAGCATCGAAAACTTCCGCCACGACCCGAAAAGCCCGAACAGCCTCTGCTCCGACTTTGTGAGAAGTTGTTGCGAGGACAACGCAGGCAACCTGTGGATAGGAACATTTCACGGCCTGAACCGATACGACAAAAGCACAGGTAAATTCCATCTTTATACCGCCAATAATGACAAACCCGACGGCCTCACCCACTCTTCTATCTGGTGCATCGTGAAAGACGAACAAGGTACAATCTGGCTGGGAACTTACTTCGGAGGCGTCAATTACTTCAACCCGGAATATGAAATCTATACCCGCTACAAAACCGGAGATACAGAGAAAGAAGGTCTAAGTAGTCCGATCGTCGGCAGAATGACTGAAGATAAGGACGGGAACCTGTGGATTTGTACCGAAGGCGGCGGCGTGAATGTGTATAACCGGAAGGATAACACCTATCGGTGGTATCGCCACGAAGAAGGAAAGAATAGTATTTCCCATAATAATGTAAAAGCGATCTATTATGACCAGGATAACGAAATTATGTGGGTAGGTACACATTTGGGAGGTCTGAACAAGCTCGACTTGCGTACCAATCGTTTCACAGCCTACCGAATGAAAGCGGGAGATCCAACCTCACTGCCTTCAGATATTGTCCGCGACATTGTGCCATATAAAAATAAACTAGTCGTTGCCACACAAAATGGTGTCTGTCTTTTCAATCCGGCAACAGGGACTTGTCAGCAACTCTTCAAAGAGACAAAAGAAGGGAGAGGCATTGGCATGGTAGCCAGCCTTTGCATTGATAAAGACGGCACATTATGGATTGCAGCCACCGGAGAGGGCGTTTACTCCTATCAGTTCGATAGCAATAAACTAACTAATTACCTGCATAATCCTGCCAATCCGAACAGTCTAAGCAACAACAATGTCAACAGCATCATGCAGGACAGCGACGGCAATTTGTGGTTCTGTACCTCCGGAAGTGGTCTCGACCGTTACCGCAAGGAAAGTGATGACTTCGAGAACTTTGACGTACAGAAAGACGGTTTATCCAGTGACTGCATCTACGAAGTATGCGAATCGTCCATACAGCAAGGAGACTTATTGCTGATTACCAATCAGGGATTCTCACAGTTCAACTATCCAAGCAAGAAATTCTATAATTACGGTACGGAAAATGGATTCCCGTTGACTGCCGTCAATGAAAACGCACTATTTGTGACACATGACGGAGAAGTATTCCTTGGCGGTATTCAGGGAATGATTTCTTTCTGGGAGAAGAAATTACATTTCACTCCTAAATCGTATAATATCATTTTTTCCCGCCTGCTTGTCAACGGAAAAGAAGTAGTTCCGGGAGATGAAAGCGGCATCCTGGAACAGTCGATCTGTCATACTCCGGAAATCAGTCTGAAAGCGAATCAATCGATGTTTAGCATCGAATATGCCACTTCCAACTTCATCCCTGCGAACAGAGATGAAATTCTCTATCGCCTAGAGGGTTTCTCGGACGAATGGAACCATACTTACCGGAAGCAAACGCTGATTACTTATACAAACCTGAATCCGGGTAAATATACCCTTGTTATCAAATCACAGAGGGAAGGAATAAAAGAGGCCAGACTGCTGATTATCGTACTCCCTTCATGGTATGAGACATGGTGGGCTTACCTGATTTATACCATTGTCACTATCAGCCTGTTATGGTATCTTATTCAGAACTATAATTCGCGCATCAAACTCCGCGAGTCTTTGAAGTACGAGAAGAAGCATATTGAAGACCTTGAAGCATTGAACCAGTCGAAACTCCGTTTCTTCACTAACATCTCGCACGAATTCCGCACACCGTTAACGCTGATTGTGGGACAAGTGGAAACTTTGCTGCAGGTGCAGACATTTACGCCTAATATATATAATAAGGTGTTGGGAATCTACAAGAACAGTCTCCAATTGCGGGAACTGATTACAGAATTGCTCGACTTCCGGAAACAGGAACAGGGACACATGAAGATTAAAGTAAGCCAGCACAACCTGGTTAACTTCCTGTATGAGAATTATCTGCTCTTCCTCGAATACGCCAGCAGTAAACAAATCAACTTCAAGTTCAACAAACAAAAGGATGACATTGAAGTGTGGTATGACCAAAAACAGATGCAGAAAGTGATAAACAACCTGCTGTCTAATGCAGTGAAGCATACCAAGGCCGAAGATACGATTTCGATTAATGTATCGCAGGAGAAAGACCATGTCATCATTGAAATAAAAGATACCGGTACAGGTATCGCCGCTGCCGAAATTGATAAGATATTCGACCGTTTCTATCAGACCGAACATCTCAACTCGCTGAATACCGGAGCCGGTACAGGTATCGGACTGGCACTGACGAAAGGTATTGTGGAACTTCATCACGGCACAATCCGGGTGGAAAGCGAGCCGGGCAAAGGAAGCAGTTTCATTATCACCCTCAAACTAGGCAAGGAACACTTCACAGAAGAGCAAATAGCGAAAGATGATACGGAAACCATCCAGCAAACAGAGACTATTGTTCCTTCAGTAGAAATAATCCCTGATTCGGAATGGAAAGAAGAAGATAACAAGCGTATCGAAGACGCCAAAATGCTGATAGTGGAAGACAATGAATCTATCAAGCAAATGTTAGCCGGTATTTTCGAAACATTCTATCAGGTCAGTACGGCTTCCGACGGAGTAGAAGCATTAGAGATGATACAGAAGGATATGCCGAGCATCATTTTAAGTGATGTCGTAATGCCACGCATGTCGGGTACGGAACTTTGCAAACAGATCAAGACAGACTTTAATACTTGCCATATTCCGGTAGTATTATTAACTGCACGTACTGCTATAGAGCACAATATCGAAGGTTTAAAGATTGGTGCGGATGATTATATCACGAAGCCGTTTAATACCAATCTTCTGATTTCCCGCTGCAATAACCTGGTTAACTCCCGCCGGCTATTGCAAGAGAAGTTCAGCAAACAACCGCAGGCTTTTGCTCAAATGTTGGCTACCAACCCGATGGATAAGGAGATGCTCGACCGCGCGATGGCCATTATCGAACGTCATCTGGACAATACAGATTTCAACGTTAATATCTTCGCCCGTGAAATGGGTATGGCACGTACAAACCTGTTCACCAAATTGAAAGCAGTTACAGGCCAGACCCCGAATGATTTCATCTTAAGCATACGTCTCAAAAAAGGCGCTGTCATGTTAAGGAATAACCCGGAACTGAATATCACGGAGATTTCTGACCGGATTGGGTTCTCCTCCTCCCGCTATTTCAGTAAATGTTTCAAAGAGATTTATCACGTCAGTCCGCTGGCTTATCGTAAAGGAGAAGAGAGCGAAGAAGAAGGAGACGGAGAAGAAACAGATTAGCAGGTAACTCTACAAGCACTCTTGCAAAATAATCTTATATTATTAGGCACGGATCACACGGATTTCACGGATAAAAAAAACGATGAGTATGAGAACAACAGCATTAATCCGTGTGATCCGTGCCTAAATTTATGATATAAACGGTTTCTTAGTCCGGACATCTTCGCCCGAATAAAGAAGGTAACTTCTTAAGTGTACTATTTTGTACTTCACTTGTACATTCCTACTCATTCTTTTTCTTCCATTCGCTTATCTTTGTGTTCATTACATTATTTCCTAAAACATTCAGCATTATGAAAAACGTTTCGCGTCTACTTCCCCTATTGTCTGGCATCGTCACGCTGTCAGGATGCAATCATGCACCCCAAAAGAACAATGGGCAGAATAGCCAAAAGCCTAACATTATTTATATATTTGCAGATGATCTCGGCATTGGTGATTTAAGTTGTTATGGAGCAACGAAAGTGAGCACTCCCAACATTGACCGGTTGGCAGGACAAGGAGTACAATTCACCAATGCTTATGCAACTTCTGCCACCAGCACCCCTTCCCGTTTCGGACTCCTAACAGGTATGTATCCCTGGAGACAGGAAAACACAGAAATCGCTCCCGGTAACTCCGAACTCATTATCGACACTACCTGCGTCACCATGGCAGATATGCTGAAAGATGCAGGATACGCAACCGGTGCAGTAGGGAAATGGCATCTGGGACTCGGTCCGAAAGGTGGAACCGACTTTAACAACCCAATTACCCCTAACGCGCAAAGCATCGGTTTCGACTACGAATTTATTATTCCGGCTACCGTAGACCGTGTACCTTGTGTATTTGTAGAAAACGGACATGTCGTAGGACTTGACCCCAATGACCCTATCACCGTAAGCTACGACCACAAAGTAGGCAACTGGCCCACAGGAGAAGAAAACCCGGAGCTCGTAACCTTAAAACCCAGCCAGGGACACAATAATACAATTATCAATGGTATTCCCCGCATTGGCTGGATGACCGGAGGAAAATCCGCTCTTTGGAAAGATGAAAACATAGCCGATATCATCACTCATAAGGCTAAAAATTTCATTGCATCCCATCAGGAAGAACCCTTCTTCTTATATATGGGTACGCAAGACGTACATGTACCGCGCATCCCCCACCCACGTTTCGCAGGCAAAAGCGGACTCGGCACTCGTGGCGACGTCATCCTGCAACTGGACTGGACCATCGGTGAAATCATGCACACACTGGACAGCCTCCACATCGCAGACAACACCATCCTGATCTTTACCAGCGATAACGGTCCTGTTATCGACGACGGCTATCAAGACCAAGCTTACGAACTTCTCAACGGACATACTCCGATGGGGATCTACCGTGGTGGAAAATACAGCGCTTACGAAGCGGGTACACGCGTTCCATTTATTGTCCGTTGGCCTGCCCGGGTGAAGCCGAACAAGCAACAAGCTCTTTTCTCTCAAATAGATGTGTATGCATCGCTCGCCTCACTTTTGGAGCAACCTTTACGCAAGGGAGCGGCCCCCGACAGTCAGGAGCATCTGAACGTTCTCCTCGGCAAAAATAATACAAACCGTGAGTATGTCGTTCAACAGAATCTCAATAACACACTTGCCATCATAAAAGGTCAATGGAAATACATCGAACCGAGCGACGGCCCCGCCATCGAACATTGGACGAAAATGGAGTTAGGCAACGACAAACAGCCTCAACTATATGATTTATCCTCCGATCCATCGGAGAAAACGAATGTATCAAAACAACATCCCGACATAGTAAAAGAGTTATCCGAATTATTAGAATCCGTAAAAGAGAAATAGTTTATGAGAACAGAAAAATTGTATGATTTTGCACCAATCTTGAATAATTCTATCCATATTAGAATATTCAATCCGTCTATCTTTGCAAGCGTAGATTCAATAAAATCACTTAATTTTTAATATATGAAAAAACATTTATCCACTCAAACTAGAAAAAGGATGCTCTCCTCCATCGGACTGATCTTGTTTTCTGTTTCTTTTGTACTTGCACAGGTACTTGTTAAAGGTACAGTGAAGGATAACTTAGGAGAAGGAGTGCCGGGAGCCAGTGTTCAGGTAAAAGGTACTTCGCAAGGAACAATCACTGACCTTGACGGTAAATTTGCTTTTAACGTGCCCAATAAGAATTCAATATTGGTTATTTCTTTCATTGGTTATGTCACTGTAGAAATAAAGGCGGATACTCAAAAGCCAATGGTTATCACATTGAAGGAAGACACAAAGACATTGGACGAAGTGGTAGTAGTCGGCTATCAGGAAATACGCAAGAAGGATCTGACGGGTTCTGTTGCCAAAGCCAGCATGGCAGAACTTCTTAGCACTCCGACTGCTTCTTTCGGCGAGACATTAGGCGGACGTATTGCCGGTGTCAACGTAAGTTCGGGCGAAGGTATGCCGGGCGGACAGATGAACATCGTCATCCGTGGTAACAACTCTTTGACACAGGACAACTCTCCTCTTTATGTCATTGACGGTTTCCCGGTGGAAGACCCTTCCATAGCCGCAGCCATCAATCAGAACGATATTGAGTCACTCGATTTCCTGAAGGATGCCTCTGCTACTGCTATCTACGGTGCCCGTGGTGCCAATGGTGTCGTGATGATTACAACCAAGAAAGGAACAATCGGCCAGCCTAAAATTAAATATGACGGAAGTTTCGGTATTCAGCATATCACCAAAACGATTCCGATGATGGATGCATACGAGTTCGTCAAACTACAGGCAGAACGTAGTCCCAAAGATATGGAAACTACCTACTTCATGGATTATGACGGTAAGAAATGGGGACTGGAAGATTATAGGAATATCCCGCAATATAACTGGCAGGATGAAATCTTCCGCAGCGCATGGATGCAAAGCCACAATGTTAGCCTGACCGGTGGTTCGGAAGGAGTTCGCTACAATGCTTCTTTATCTTATTATGACCAGGACGGTATCTTATTGGAATCAAACTACAAACGTGTACAAGGCCGTATGGGTACTACCATCCAAAAGAAGAAACTGAAAATCTATCTGACAACCAACTATTCAAGCACTACAACCACTGGTGGTTCTCCTTCCCAGAACTCATACAGTGGTATGAATAACCTGTTCTATAGTGTATGGGGATATCGCCCTGTGACCGAACCGGACAGACCATTAAACTCGTTGATGGATAACATCATGGACGACGCGATAAACAATACCAACGACTATCGTTTCAACCCTATCATGTCTTTGAAAAATGAATATCGCAAGACGTACGCGAACTATATCCAGTTCAACGGATTTGCAGAATATGAATTTATCAAAGGATTGAAGTTGAAAGTTTCCGGCGGTTACACATTCGATACCCGCAAAGGGGAAACATTCAACAACTCGAAAACTCGTTATGGTAATCCGAAATCATCCGATAAGGTGAATGCAGAAATCTACCATTCTCAACGTGCAACGTGGTTGAACGAAAATATTCTAACCTATCAGACCAATATCAAACGGAAGCATTTCTTTAATAGTATGGTAGGTGTAACTCTGCAAAATTCTGACTATGAATACTATTCATACAAGACAGTGCAAATTCCAAACGAAGCACTCGGGATGGCAGGAATGAGTGAAGGAACTCCCAGTACGACCAAATCATTAAAGAGTTCCTGGTCTATGCTCTCTTTCCTGGGACGTTTGAACTATAACTACAAATCATTGTATTATGCAACGGTTTCTTTCCGTTCCGACGGTTCTTCCAAATTCCGTGGTGATAACCGTTTCGGCTATTTCCCTTCCGGTTCATTGGCATGGGGATTCATGGAGGAAGATTTTATGAAACCATTGAAGTCTGTTGTTTCTTCCGGTAAATTAAGAGCAAGCTGGGGATTGACCGGTAACAACCGTGTAGGCGAGTATGATACGTATGCTTTATATCAGATATTAAAAGATAAAGTTGGAGATTTTATTTCGATCGGTAGCCTACCGAGTGGTGTATATCCGTTCGAAAACAGCCTGACAAGTGTAGGTACAGTGCCCACTTCCTTAAGAAACAGAAAACTGAAATGGGAGACTACCGAACAGTGGAACCTAGGCCTGGACTTAGGCTTCCTGGACGAACGCATCGGATTAACCGTAGACTGGTATCGTAAAACGACTCGTGATTTGTTGCTGAATACTGCACTTCCCACCTCTTCCGGTTATTTCAGTGCCATGAAGAATGTAGGAAAGGTACGCAACCAAGGTATCGAGCTCACATTGAACACAACCAATATCAAGAACCGTCATTTCTCATGGACTACTAACTTTAATATCGCATTCAACAAGAACAAAGTATTAGAATTGGCCGAAAACCAATCTTCTCTGTTGAGTGCAGCCAAATTTGACCAGAACTATAACTCTCAATACAGCTACATTGCCAAAGTGGGTTATCCGATGGGAATGATGTACGGATTCATCTACGAAGGTACATACAAATACGAAGATTTCGACAAAGTAGGTGATACATATACACTGAAACGCAATGTTCCGTATTTCTCTTCCGAAAGTAATACACAACCGGGTATGCCGAAATACGCAGACCTGAATGGTGACGGTATCATCGACGATAACGACCGCACTATGATCGGTAACGGTATGCCGAAACATACGGGCGGATTTACCAACAATTTCGAATACAAAGGATTTGACTTGAGCATCTTCTTCCAATGGTCGTATGGAAACGATGTATTGAATGCCAACCGCCTGTTCTTCGAGAACAGCAATAAAACACGTGACTTGAACCAATACGCAAGTTACGCAGACCGCTGGACACCGGAAAATCCGGAAAGTAATATTCCGAGAGCTACCGACTCCGGTTCTAACAAAGTGTTCTCTACACGTATTATCGAAGATGGTTCGTTCCTTCGTCTGAAGACCGTGTCTTTAGGATATACACTGCCGAAACAACTGACCAAGAAATGGAAGATAGACAATGCACGCGTATTCGTTGCCGGTCAGAATCTATGGACATGTACAGGGTATTCCGGTTACGACCCGGAAGTATCTATCCGTGAAGGCGCACTGACTCCGGGACTGGACTTCTCCGCTTATCCGAGAGCCTACTCTATCAGTTTTGGTATAAACTTAGGTTTCTAATCAATCATCCTTCAAACAATTACGTATATGAAAACAATAAAAATAATCATCATATCACTTCTTGTCGGACTTAACCTGACTTCCTGCGATTTCTTGGAAAAAGACCCGACATACACCACTCCTGAAAACTTCTTCAAAAATGAAGCGGACGCTACCTCTTGGCTGACAGGAACCTATGCCATTCTGGGACAAAGTTCCTTCTACGGAAATGAGTTCTTATACCTTGTAGGAGGTGACGATCTGGGACACTATGGTGGTGCCAACCGCGGACCTAACAAAAGTGGGTTGATCTGTAACAATGCCAACACAAGTGATCCGGCCGTTGCAGCATTGTGGTACACATTATACTCCGGCATCAACAGAGCCAATATTTTCCTGGAAAATATTGATGCAGTGCCCGATATGAACGATGATACCCGCAAGCAGTACAAAGCCGAAGCCCGTTTCTTACGCGCATTCTATTATTTTACTTTGGTAGAATGTTGGGGAGATGTACCTTTCAAGACTACTTCTACAGAAGATGCCTATAACCTCTCCATTCCACGTACGGACAAACAGACGATTTATGATTTTATCATCAAAGAGATGTATGGTTCTGCCGAGGATCTCAAATCTGCTCAAGATTTGAACTATTTACCGGGACGTGTTTCCAAATCGGCTGCTTGGGGAATGTTGGCGCGTGTATATATGTTCCGGGCCGGTGAACCTAAACGTGACAAGGAAGTGGGTTTGGCTAACAACACGACTAGTGCCGAGATTACAGAATATTTCAAAAAAGCAAGTTACTATGCACAGTTAGTCAAGAATGAGGGTCATTCACTAACTGCCAAATATTGGGACTTCTTTATCGACATTTGTTCTGATAAGTATAACACTGCTCTCAATAAGGATGGTGCCAAGGCTAATGAAAGTATTTGGGAAGTAGAATTTGCAGGTAACCGTTCGACGGATGTACGTGCAGAAGGTAGAATCGGTAATATTATCGGCATTCAGGGTAAGGACCTTTCTTCCAAAGCATCCATCACTGGTAAAGGTGATCCGGGCTATGCATACGCTTTTATCTGGAATACTCCTAAACTGCTGGAATTGTATGAAGCAAACGATGACATTGACCGTTGCAACTGGAACATCGCTCCATTCACTTACACCCAGTCAGCAGGAGAAGGTACTCCGGTAGACGGTCGTGAATTTGTAAAAGGAAAAAGAGATGAAGTGGAACAACAATACTGGGATAAATCCTTCAGCTATGGTAAAACAGAGCCGGGGTCTACTTACGGTGATCGTGAATCGAAGAACGATGCCAATAAGAACCGCAACAGGGCTGCCGCCAAATATCGTAGAGAATATGAAGCAGACAAGAAGAGTAAAAACGATACTTCCATCAACTTCCCTCTTCTCCGTTACTCTGACATTCTGCTAATGATTGCAGAGGCAGAAAATGAAGTCAACCATGGCCCTAATGATTTGGCGTATGAATGTATCAATGCAGTAAGAGAACGTGCAGGAATCAAAAAACTTGCAGCAAATCTGGATGAAGAGAGCTTCCGCAAAGCTATCAAAGACGAACGTGCAATGGAACTCTGTTTCGAGTACACACGCCGTTTCGACCTGATCCGTTGGGGAGACTATTACAAACTGATGCAGGAACAAGTGGACAAGGCACAGGCTGACGAATCCTGGAAGTTCGGAATCAATGTATATACTTACTTCAATATTCCGAAGTCTTACAACTATTTCCCGATTCCTGCCAATGAAATTGGCTCGAACGGTGCTATCAAAACAAATAATCCGGGTTGGTAAATCACTTATTAACTTTAAAAAGAAAAGGATATGAAGACAATATATAAAAGTTTGATGACTATCGCTTTTGCCGGACTGTGTCTCGCTTCATGCGACAAGGAATTAAAAGAAGAAACAGCAATGGAAGTGGGTGTGGTGACAGACAACAATGTCAGCTTTAACGGTAACACTGTAACTGTCAAAAAAGGCAGTCCGGTAACGTTCAGCTTTAATGGAGACCCTGACTTTATCACTTTCTTCAGTGGAGAAATAGGTCATGAATACAAACATCGAAACCGTACAGAAATGAAAGTAGAGGATATTGAAAAGTGTGAACTTAGTTTCCGCATTTGGTATAGATATGGAAACGCAAGCACAATTAAAGGCTCTACTCATGTACTCGTTTCCGACCAATTTAATGGCATAAACGGCAGTAATGTAGATCAAGATAAACAAACTGTAGAAAACTGTGAATGGACAGAGGTATTTGCACAGGAAGAACTTCCAACCAAACCGAACAGCACTAGCGAGACAGCAGAATCCAGCAAAACTTTTACATTCGAATTATCTTCTTATCTTGCTAAAGAAATAACAATAGCGGTTCACTATAACCCCATTGATAACTCAAATACAATGCCACAGCTCAACATCATGGATATGAATATTGACTTGATGTTCACAAACGGCAAAGGGAATACGGTTAATGCAAAAGATTTCGGTTTCTCACCGCTAAATCTCGTATATGATTTAACGAAGCTAAATGACAGTCACAAAAAAGTTCTTAAGAAGGCATTGGGAAATGAGAAAATGCCGGATGAGGACCTAAACAGTGAAGAGAACATAAAAAAATATCCATATTTGCTTGTTGACGGACAAATCCCTGACTTCTGGAGTACCACCACACCTACCAGAATACAAATCGCAGGAGGAAGTAAAGGAACAACAAAAGCAGACACTTGGCTTATCTCGGCTCCCGTCTTGCTGGGTACTTGCTATCCGGATGCAGGACAAAGCATCAAGAATATCTCGCAAACATTAGAGATATACTCACATACCTACGAAGAAGCCGGGACATACACCGCTACCTTCGTAGCCAACAATGCAAACTACGTCCATCAAGGTGGTCAAGTAGTACGTGAACTGACTATAAACGTTGTAGAATAATAGTATATCCCCCAATTTTTCTAACCTTCAATCATAGAAAACGTTTATAAAAATCAGACTTTAATCAATTTAACATTAAAAAGAGAGGGTCCGCGAGGTTCCTCTCTTTTACTTTTACCATATCTTTTCACCTTCTTCCCTTTCTTCTCCTCCGAAGAAAATATTTTTCTTTACTCAACTAGCGTATAAATCAACATTTATATATAAGTTTGCACAAAAATAAAAACAATGCAAAAGACTCTTCCTATTCATTTTGCCCCATTACAAGGTTACACCGACGTGATTTACCGTAATGCTCATGCGGCCTGCTTTGGAGGTATAGACGCTTATTACACTCCATTTGTACGACTTGAGAAAGGCACCTTCCGCCATAGAGACGTCCGAGGAATCGAACCCGGGAATAATCAGGTTCCGCATCTGATTCCCCAATTGATAGCCCCTACTGCTGAAAAGGCAGAAAAGATTTTATCCCTATTCATTGAAAAGGGATATAAGGAAGCCGATATTAATATGGGATGTCCTTTTCCCATATTAGCCAAACGCCACAATGGCTCCGGTATTCTTCCCTATCCCGAAGAAGTGAAAGCGTTACTTAGCCTGATTACGAAATATCCGCAAATAAGCTTCTCCATCAAGATGAGACTTGGTTGGGAAGATCCGGAAGAATGTCTCAAACTGGCTCCGATTATCAACGAGTTACCTTTACGACAAGTCGTTATGCATCCACGCCTAGGAAAACAACAATATAAAGGAGAAGTTGATCTTAAAGCATTCGAGGCTTTTCAGCATGTATGTAAACACCCGCTCATTTATAATGGGGACATTAACCATATAGAAGATATTCACCGTATTCAGGAACAATTTCCCGGATTAGCCGGAATGATGATAGGACGAGGATTACTCGCTAACCCGGCGCTAGCATGGGAGTATCAGCAAAACCGCACACTTGAATTCGATGAAATGAAAGAAAAAATACAATCTATGCACACATACGTATACGAGGAATATATAGAACAGCTAAAAGGAGGAGACTTGCAGATTTTGAATAAGATGAAAGCTTTTTGGGAATACCTACTACCAAATGCAGACAGGAAATTATTGAAAGCTATTCATAAAAGCACCAACCTCCACAAATATACTCAAGCAGTTCATGCCTTTTTTAACCAACGATAGATTAATTGCCAGTAATTTTGTGTAATTTTGCGCCCGTTTATAAACAAGCACATTATGAAAAAATACATTTTATTATTTCTTTGTCTGATACAGTTATCAGGCAGTTTCGCACAAATGCAGGATTTCAAGTTCAAATTCTACGGACAGATTCGTACTGATTTCTATTATAACAGTCGCGCCAATGAAGAAACCGTAGACGGATTGTTCTATATGTATCCGAAAGATAAGGTACGTGATCCGGACGGGAAAGACCTGAACTCAACACCCAACAGTAATTTCTATACCTTGTATTCACGTCTCGGAGTAGATGTTGCGGGTCCGAAGCTGGGAACGGCCAAAACATCTGCCAAAGTAGAGGTCGACTTCCGTGGTACAGGTACTTCTTATTCGGTCATTAGACTCCGCCATGCTTATTTGAATTTGGATTGGGGAAAATCGGCTGTATTGCTCGGACAGACTTGGCATCCGTTATTTGGAGATGTATCGCCGCAGATTCTTAATCTTTCCGTAGGAGCACCGTTCCAGCCATTTAGTCGTGCACCTCAAATTCGTTATCGCTATACAAACAAAAATTTCCAACTTACCGGAGCAGCAGTATGGCAATCACAATACACTTCACAAGGTATCAATCCTGACAAACCGAAAGAGAGTAAAAAAAGTCATGAATACTTAAAGAATGGCTGCATCCCGGAGATATATGTAGGAGCTGACTACAAGAAAGACGGCTTACTGGCAGGTGTCGGCATTGAATTGTTATCATTAAAGCCACGCACAAGTGCCTTGGGAGCGAACGGAGATAAATATAAAATAGACGAACGCATAACTACCCTGTCTTACGAGGCCCATGCGAAATATACCCATAAAGCCTGGTTCATTGCCGCAAAGAGTGTATTGGGTTCCAATCTTACACAAGCTTCCGGATTAGGCGGATTCGGCATTAAGTCAGTCAACGAACACACCGGAGAACAAAAATATACTCCCATACGTTTCTCCAGCTCTTGGTTGAATGTTGTTTACGGACAGAAATGGAAACCTGGAATCTTTGTAGGTTATGCTAAGAATTTGGGAACAAGCGATGCACTATATGCTCCTGATGGAACTGACGCTCAAGTGTATGGAACGGGAACCAACCTCGACCAGTTAGTAACAGCAGGGGCAGAACTGACTTACAATGTTCCCCACTGGAAATTCGGATTGGAATATACCTTAAGCTCTGCATGGTATGGTTCACTCAATGCCTCCAACGGAAAAATCAGAGATACTCATGCCGTATGCAACAACCGCATTGTTGCTGTTGCCATGTTCATGTTCTAATCTCTCTCTACACAATTATTTTGATTATATATCTGTCACCTGTCACCGATTACTGCCTAATGATTTGATTATAAACGATTAGCATTGTGACAGCAATCGGTGACAGCATTGTGATGACAATATTGCTGTCACCGAAAACAGCAAACTACATTTCATTAATCGGAGACATTCATTACGGGAGCCCCAACAGTCATATTTACTTCATTTATATACAACCTTTGTTTCATTACGGGAAACGATTAGTTTCACACCGAGAAACCAATCGTTTCGCTATTTGAAACTTTTGGTTTCCTTACTTGAAACTAGAGTTTCATACGCTTGAAACCAAAGTTTCCCTTTGTAGAAACTAAAGTTTCTGCGGCTAGAAACAACAGTTTCAAAGCTTTGGAAACCACGCTTATACAAAGGGAAACAAAACATTTTCTGACTGCCTGACTTCTTATCTCTTTAGTTCCACTTCAAAGCTAGCACCATCTTTGCAACTGAATTGCAAGATTGTTTGCTTTTCATTGGAGGAGACTACCGTACAATAGGGAGTTTCTTCCACATTCCATCGGCCTTTTATGGTCACAGTCACCGGTATTTCACTACTTCCATTATTAATCCACGGACGAGAGTAGATACTACGTTCAATCCGCTTCCCGTCTTTGTCAAACGCTTCGTCACTTGGACCGCGATACAAAGCCAAATCAGGTTGTGCTACCGTCAGTTTAATCTTATCAGCAGATTCTTTATGAGTCATAACCAGGCAGGAAGTATCCACACGCTGCAACAGACCACCCGGCAACGTTGTTTCAGGAGTTTCAAACAATACATAAGAAACAATCTGCTCGGAAGCGGACGCTACAATATGCGCCTTCCGGTCTTGCTGCAATACTTTATAAGTTGGCTTTTTCGCAAACTTCTTCATCTCGGTTTCATTCGTTTGAGGCAAAACAGCATATTCATACCTTCCGTTTTTCGGCGCCTTTCCATGATCTACAACCAAAGAAACCCAATCACCCTTTGTTTCCTTTCCCGTATTCTGCAGTCGCGAATATTGAGGGAAGTTTTTCTCAAATCGAATGGCTGTCGGAACATAATAACCTGTTCCCAAATGATCTACCCATACTTTCTTATCTTCCTGATAATTTTTCCAATAGTCATGTCCCGCCTTATCTGTGACTGCCAATTGGAAGATAGTCGTTTCAGTGGGGAATTCCGTATTTGTATTTTCAATATCCGATCCAAGGCAGACAATCATTCCATCGATGAAATGGTAAGATTTACGTGCCCGGTGCGATCCATTATACTTGTCGTGCTCGTGCAGCTTCATTCCGAAGTTACCATTCATCTTCTGTTGAGACAACCCGCCTGCAAAAGCTTCATCAGAATAAAGCATTTCTTCCATTCCTGAATAACGGTCTACATTGAGCACTTTAGCCTGCAATTGTTCCAACGGCAAATGAATAGATGTGACTCCCGGGATACGGTTCCAGTCAAAACCTTCCTGCTGCCAACCACTAGTGGCCGGAGTCACTGTCTGCCCCGATGCAGCAGTCAATATCTGCAAACTGCCGTGTGCCAGATAGCGACCATATAAATTCGCTCCCAAATAATGTTCAGCCGCCCATAAATAACGGGAATGTCCACGGGCCACGGCAGACCAGTTACTGCGACGTTGAACAGAGATACAACCATAGCCCATTGCTATATTCCCCTGTGGGTCCGGTTCCGGACGGAAACCTTTCTCTATCAGAAGCTTTGCCGCTTTGCGTTCTTCAGCATTTGAAACTTTGGGCATATATTCGGGAGCATCATTCTCAACGCCCGAATTTGAAATCAAACGAAGATAAGAAGATGCCATTTCACTATCATATTCCGCCTTTCCATCGGGAGAACCGGCTAAAGCCATCATGGCAAAATGCATAGGAACCAGTTTACCTTTTCCATCCGGATGACGACCGGACATAGAAAGAGGGAAATTCAGTTTATTGCAATAAAAGCGCATAGTCAGCAATACATTCTTCACCGTTTCATGAGCCAACTTGGAAACTGCAAATTCCGTCCGGCTAAGAAGATAAATCATGTTTGTTGCCCCATCCAGTCCGCCTACGGCATAAGCCGGATAGTTATTGCGATGATGGAAAGCAGCTCCGTCCACTTTAAATGAACCGGACAGCCCCAGTGCAGGACGGCAACCATAATCAATCCAACGAGAGAAAGACCGTAAGTATTGCAGTTTCTCCGGTGTATCTTCCATCATTAGAATACTGGCAATACGCCCTGTGGTCTGTGTATTGAAAGAGTCCATATCAATTCCGTCAACTTCCGGTTTGGGATACACTTCGTTAGTAATCGCATACCAGCGTAATGTCCGTTCGGCCTCTTGAAGTTTGCCTGCTTCCCTAAGCACATCTTTCATCAAGAAATATGCCAGGTACAGGCCGCGAACACTATACCCGTAATGATGGATATTTCCCCAACAACTACCATAAGCCACGCCCTGATCGGTTATGTGATCGTACATTGCCAAGAACTTCTTCTTCATTTCTTCCCGAATCACCGGTTTCTCCGTACTATTATTATATGCAACAGCTATTTTTTTCATCAGATCGAAGTAAGCACGCATTTCCACACCCATCTTAGTGAGCATATCCTTGTTCCAATCCGGAATGATTCGCTCATAAGCTTCCGCGGCACGTACCATATAGATAGGTACTCCCGAAACCTGACCGTTTTTGTAAGTGATCTGATAGAAATCATATTTCTTGCGAATATTCTCAACCTCTTTATCTGTGATCTTGCCTTTCGTGTAGATCATATCACGAAAACGCTTCTCTAACAGTTGCATTTCTGCTCTTTGCTTATCGTCTACAGGAGTCAATTCAATATCCGGTTTCAAAAGCGAGTGTTGATAGACAACCAGCCAATGGTTGGTGGTTCCGGCATTGACAAAAGGGACTTGCAGATCGGCCGTCTGTTGACGTGCATCAACCTTAGTAGCCGTAATCAAATGATCGATGAAAAGGGTTCCTTTTGAATTTGGAGCAATAATTCGGAGTTCATTCATGCCTTCTTCCGGTGTGCCTTGCATATCACGTTCATAGCAGACCCATGCAGCGCGCCAACCACTGAAATTAATACCAAAAGGGAAAGATGTGCATCGTTTGCCGTCTTTCAGAAACTGAAACTCAATAGTCGCATTCTGAGGCACTTCATTATAAACCCACACAATAAAAGCCGAAAGATATAAATCCTTGCCGGTCGGATCTTTCTTCTCAAACTTCAGGTCTTTCTTGAGTTCCAATATACCACCCGGTTCAAATGTCCATTCCAACGAATGTTTTCCATCTTTATAATGCAGATCTGATACCGACAGGCGGGAATGGGTAGCGGTGATACAATCCGGTATTTGCGGTTTTTCAAAAGAAAACATCCGCTCATCTGTTACGACTTGCGCATGAAGGAATGTTGAACACAAAAGAGAAAATAGAGTTGTCACTCCAAATTTAATAAAAGGTTGTTTCATCATGGATATATCGTCTTATTAGGTTTTTCAGTATATAAGTCAGAGAGTAGTCACTTTAAAATCTGTAAACAGGACATGATTCTGCAAGAGACGAAGACCGAAGTGTCCGTCACCTTCGCCGCCTGTAAGAACATAGCGGAACAGTTCTTCACCATTCACAGAATAAGTCGTGATTCCTTTTTCCACTTTAATGCGAATCTGATACCACTGATTGGGAACAAGCAAGTGAGAGGCATCAGTATATTCTTTCAATAAGGGTTTCACCTTGTCATCTGCTACTCCATAATATTCTCCTCTGTAACGACGGAAACGAGTCGTCGAGTTATCATTTCCCCCGTATCCAACGTAGAAAAGGTTTAATGTGTTGTAGTTTTTAAAGATGCCGTCGCGCCACTGACTACGAGTGAAAAGATCATCTGGGTATTTAGGGTCATTGGCAGCCCAAAAACAATTCAAGTCACTCAAGCGATCGTACTTCCCTCCTTGCATCACCATACAAGTGCGGTAACTAACCTCATAATTCCCCGCCAATCGCTGCTGATACCACATAGTCAATCCATCCGGCACGATCAATTCTAACGTATCTGTACGTTCTATCACCTGCAAGGCATGGGATGCATCTTCTATCTTCCATTGTTGTGCAAACGCATTTTCGCATTGTGCAAACAGCACTACACTATCCAAGAGAAATAAAGTAATCAAACTGTAGCTAATAAAAAATCGCTTCGTCATTACGGTATTAGTTTAAAGATAATTCTTCCGGATACAAAGAAACCCCTCTTTTCGAAAAAAGAGGGGCTCAAATTGTACAAAATATCTCAAATAATGTATTGACCGGGAATTTGTATTACCAAGCTTCTACCACTTTTTCAGCAGCCGGATGCAAATACCAATCCTTGTTATCAGATCCATTGCTAGTCACCCAAGCACGGAATTCAGGATAAGCGTCATCAAAAAGCACCTTTTCATAAGCATGTTTTACGCCAACAGGAACTTTAATTCCCCAAACAAAACCATTCTTATTACAATATGGAACACCTTCCATCATTTCACCGGCTGAATCAGCTTCGTAATTAGTATAAAGATAAGAAGGTCTATAGCCTTTCATGTGAATCTCTTTATTCGTATTTGTCACAATAAAGAAGTTCTGATTATGAGTATCAGTAATAAGAGCACGATAAGCTTTCAATTGATCCAAATCTTCAGTAAGACTAGTACGAACCTTAGCTCCCAAAATAATTTCTGCACGCAACATGCCTTGTCCCGGATTTATAAAACCTTTTGTAGTCTGGAAGAAATTAGTATTATCACCCAAAGCACTCAAACCATCCATTATGATAACCGGGCTACCGTGTTCCGTGTCTACCGTAACTTTACAAAATTGCGATTTTCCAAAGAGTTGCTGTTGAGGCATTTCTGCTTTCATTTCCCCAGTAGCAAGTTCGGTTTCTTTTCCTTGTCCTTCTTTCAAAAGAATACGGGTTGCAACAGTCTCTATATACTTTTTATCCAAGCCACCTAATACTACACCTAATTTAATAGGATATCTACCGCCTTTAGCACGAATATCCAAAGTCAACTTCAATCCTTCTTTATATCCCTGACCAGCTTCGAACCATTTTTCAGCCTGACATTCGGTTACTTTCAAATCGTACTCAAAAACAACATCGTTCAAATCATTGTCTTGACCTGGTTCAATCGGCCAATTGTCTTCAAACATAGCAACGCCTGTATTATGATAGAAAAACCATCCATCATCTTCTTCACTAGTTACCGCCACCGCATCTTCAGGTACAGTTATTGCTACAGTCTCGCCACTCCGAGTCACGCTATTTATCGGAAATGATGCTGTTTTATCTGTTCCATCAGAATACTTCAAATAAATATTGGCACAGTGAATAGGCACATTCAATTCCAAGTCTTTCTCTCCATCAACAAGCAGGCCACTCACCAACAAACTTCTTTCCTGATTTTCTGAATCCCAATACAAATCAACCGCTACAGGCTTACTTGAATAAACTTTAGCAGAGACAGTACGACTAGTTGCAAAATCAAACCCTGCCGGAATAACATACTGCGGGGAATCATCTCCTCCTCCATTATCCACTATTCCTTCTTCATTGTTACTGTCTGTACAAGCAACAACCAACATCGTCCCCATAAGGACATACATCAAACTTTTAATCTTCATTTTAATCTAATTTTTAAATTTATTGTTTGTTTCAGTTTCCTATGAAAGCTCTACCTTATCGCACCCATATCCGAGCCCTATATGTTAACTTATCAAAAATATATTTAACGCTTAATGGCTTTTTACCTGCCTTTATTTGTAATTTCAATCCTTTCCATCGAAAATAATCACAAGAGTTCAAATATGGCTCAAAAGCCCTGTTCATGAACAATGGATAATATATACAAGTTATTTAGTATATTTGCATTAGACAGAACATTCAATACAACAAATATAAAACTTTTGTTTTGAATATACAAGTTTTATAGATTAAATATCAAGGGAAATGGATCAAGTACTGTATGGTATAGATTACATAGAATATTATTTCTATTGGATATATTACAAGTTTATTGGCTATCCTTTAATCATAAGAATATGCTCAATTGCTGTAATGTTTTGTATTATTGCGTACTTGTTTCTCCTATTCCATATTATATATGGTATATTCAAAAGGCGGAAAGAGAAGCGAAGATACAACAAAGCTTTCGACAAATATTACGAGGAAATGAAATCTATCTCGCTAGATTCTAACACATTAAGTGAAGAAGAAATCGCGGACAGATTACAGTATGATACGAAAAAACGTCCCAAGCCTAATGAATTACGTATTATCACTCAACTATTAACAGAAATCAAGAGTGTACATGAAGATGACATCCATGAACTAAACTATCAAACGATTCAAACCGTATTCCAGATCACGCGTTTCCTTGAACGCGAACTTCAATTCGGCTCCAAAAGAGCAAAGATACAAGCGCTGAAACTTATTCAATCCATCAACGGATATGCCTCTGAAGCAGTATTGGTGCGCTTCCTCTATCATCGTGAAATAGAATTGAGGAACTCTGCACGCTACACTTATATGTGGCTAAGCCAGGGAGATCCGTTCCGTTTCTTCGACGAAGACATCGGCATGAAGTTGAGACAATGGGATATGATGGAATTGCATGCCATCTTGGAACACCGCAAGAAGGTGGGATATAACACACCGAGCTTTATAAAATGGGTGAATACTTCGGCCGAAGAGAATGTTAAGATATTCTTTATCAACGAAATCCGGTTATATAATGAAACCGATAGTGCTCCCATTCTGGCTAAACAAATCAACGCACGCTCTACCGAAATCCGGGGCGAAGCGATCAGAACTTTAGGAAAACTAAAATATAAAGAGATCGAGCCCAAGCTGATTGAAATGTATCATGTGCAACCGGAAGAAGTCAAGCGACAAATCATTTCGGCTGTTGCAGACCTGAAAACAGATAAAGCATTAGGATTTCTTTACAATGCTTATGATGAAGCAGACAACTGGGGGACAAAACGTATCATCCTAAAAGCCCTCTATGAATACAGTTCAATGGGAAGAAAAACATTCGATCAATTGGAGAGAAAAGCTGATTCCCACACAGCTATATTGTTTGCCCATACCAAGCATCCGTTAATCAACCAGTTAATTTAGAGAATATGAGAGATATAATATTTACATTCTTCAATTATTTCGTATTCTTTTATACGAGTATGCTGGCGATATTCTTCGTCACATTCGCCTTCCTCTCTTTCATTTCTCTGAAACGGAGAAAAGATTACTATGTGGAAAGCTATATGCGGAAAACAATTAAGGAATCTCCCTATACACCGGGTATTTCGGTAATTGCCCCTGCTTTCAATGAAGAAAAGACAATCATTGATAACGTGAACTCTATGCTTGCATTGGAATACCCGCTTTTCGAGGTGGTGATTGTAAATGACGGAAGCACGGACAGTACGTTGAAGAAGATGATTGAACATTACGAACTGATAGAAGTGCCCTATGCCTATATTGAGCGAATCAAAACCAAACCGTTCAGAAGACTCTTCAAATCTACCAGTCCGAAATACAGTCGACTCATCGTTGTAGACAAAGAGAATGGAGGAACCAAGGCGGATGCATCCAATGCAGGTATCAATGTTTCTTCATATCCTTATTTCATCTGTACGGACGTAGACTGTATCTTAGAGAAATATGCTCTTTACCGCTGTATATCGCCCATTATATCTTCCGATAAACAGGTAATCGCAGTCAGCGGAACGATGTTGATGGCAAACGGATGCGTAGTGAAAGACGGGCAGATAGTAGACGTGAGAACTCCGCGTACTCCGATTCCGCTTTTCCAGAACCTCGAATACATGCGTTCCTACCTGATTGGTAAGATGGGATGGTCTGCAATCAATGGTATGCCGAATGTTTCCGGTGGATTCGGTCTTTTCGACCGTTCCGTAGCCATTGCAGCCGGAGGATATGACGGTACTTCCTTTGCAGAAGATATGGACCTCATTACCCGCATGGTAGGATATATGTGCGACTTCTCCCGTCCTTATAAGATTATTCAGATTCCTGATACTTGCTGTTGGACGGAAGGGCCTCCCAACTTGGCGATGCTTTACCGTCAACGTACCCGTTGGGCACGAGGATTGTTCCAGACACTTAGTATCCACCATAAGATGATCTTCAAGAAAACATATAAACAGATGGGATTGCTGACTCTGCCTTATATGTTCGTATTTGAGTTTTTGGCACCCATCATCGAACTTACCGGTTTGATCGTATTTATCTATCTGGCCTTTACAGGAGCGGTCAACTGGAATACGGCGTGGATGATTTACCTGACGATCTATACGTTCTGCCAGTTCCTTTCCATCGTCGTTATTACCTACGACTATTACGTCGGGATGCTTTATAAAAGAGGATACGAATACCTGTGGATTATCATAGCGTCCATATTGGAGCCCATCTTCTATCATCCCATCATCACTTTCTGTTCATTGAGAGGATACCTTAGTTATCTGACCAATAGAGACTTCAAGTGGAAGAATATGGAGCGTAAAGGATTCAAGCAGAAAGAAGAAAATACGGATGATGCTGAAACAGCGGCTATGAAGCCTGAACCGGCAACGATTTAAACAAGAAAGAAAGATTAAAGACAAGATAGAATGAACAGAGAATTTCTCCATAAGATCACCTTATTAGGTTGTCTGTTTTTGCTGATAACCTCTTCCTCCGGAACCGATAATGGATTCCAGACGCCGGAGCAATATGCCCAGATTGTGCAGGAGCATTTTGCGAACGAGGAATGGGAAGCAGGAAAAGAGCTGTTGGAGGAGGGCCTTCAGAAATACCCGAATGTTTCTGACCTTGAATGGCTCATGGGCAAATACTGGTTTCACGAAAAGAATTATGACCAGTCGCGTTATCATCTTGTTAAAGCAATAGACGACAATTATAACAACGTCAATGCCAAACACCTGCTGGTAGACGTGGAAGATATTACCGAAAACTACTCCAGTGCCATTTGCTACGTTAATGAGTTGCTGGAAGTGAATCCGTATTGGAGAGGCTTATGGCGAAGGAAGATTGAACTATACCGCAAGCAGAACAACGATGTGGAAGCGGATCGCCTGTTGAAACGAATCAATCAGATTTACCCGAACGATACCATTCTAAGGAAGGATTACATCTACAGCATGGAAGTAGGCTACCAACAAATGAAAAAAGGCGGTAACCGGAAAGAAGCGATCGAGAAACTGACGGAGCTAATCAAAGTATCTCCGCAAAACGAAGAATATTACCTGGACATCATTAACCTGCATCTGCAGGAAGGAAACCGGGAAGCAGCTCTAGGCTGGTCCTCCAACGGTTTGGCTGCCATACCGGGAAGTGGTGCCCTCATCGTCAAAAGGGCAAGTATCCTCAGTGAATTGGCGCGTTATCCGGAAGCACTGGCATTTATACGCGAGCAAATGAAGAGAAATAACAGTCCTGCCATACGGCGTATGTATAACGACTTATTGATGGAAGCTGCCCGTGCAGAAAAACAACGAGACCCTTATGTATTATATGGCATGGCCTACGAAGGAGGCAACAAGAACAAGGAAGCATTAGACTACTTATTGAACACTTCCGTCACCCGCGGATATACCGACGACGCCCTCTTCTATATCAGAGAAGCTAAAAAACAATATGGCAACAATGATAAAGGAATTCTCTATAAAGAATATATGCTTTATCGCCAGATGAATGAGGATGATCTTGCCTATTCAACGCTGAAAAAGATGTACGAGATGTATCCTGATGATTATGACATTACGCTTGCCATGAGCGCACAGCACATGAAGAAAGCCGAAAAGCTGATGGAACTCGGTCTGTATGCGGAAGCATTGCCGCACGTATTGTTTGTATCTCAAAAACATGTAGACAACGACGTGAACGGTGCCGCATGGGAAAAAGCCTTGAGTTGCTATATCAATATGAAACGTTACAATGAAGCACTTGCCACATTGGATACCATCACCCTTCACTTCCCGGATTACGAGAATGGTACGTTGAAAAGGGCCTTTATTCTCGATAAAATGGACAAAACCGAGGAGGCTTTGCAACTATATTTGTCTGCCATCGAGCAGAGCGACGAGGATATGCGTATCTTCTACGTCATCGGATACGAGGAACTGGCAGTGCCCTACATCAAAAAGTGCATGGAAGCCGGAGCTACGAAGAAAGCATATGAAGAAGCCATCAAACTGGTCAGCCTGAATCCATCGAGCGATCTTGGATTACGGTATGCCATTAACTCGTCCGGTTTACTCGGAAAATACGATGAATTCGAGAAATATACAGCGCAAGGAATCAATTACTATCCTGAAGAACCGTTCTATCAGGCAAAGAGGGCTACTGTCCTTGAGCGTGACAAGAGATATGAAGCTTCTTTGGAATTCCTGAAACCGATACTCAATAAATATCCGAGCAACAAAGAGATTATAGGCGCATTCTCACAAAGTAGCGAATATCGTGCTCTGCAACTGACAAAGGCGAAAGAACCCGAAAAAGCTCTCGCTGTTCTTGATACAGCTTTGCTTTACGACAGCCAGAACAAATCTTTAAAATACACCAAAGGCGTGGTATATGAAGCCAACAGACAAGCGGATTCAGCCTATTATTATCAAAAGTATTACGAGCCTTCCATCATGGAATACCGTTCTTTCCAACGGCACTTATCGGGCCTTAGAAGCATGATGCTCAAGAATGAGATCGCTTTGACCTACCTGCGTGCACGCTACGGAGAAGAAGACATCATTACCTCCGTTGCCACCGCCGAATACACCCGAAAAGGCCAGAAGAACAGCTACACGGGACGTCTCAACTATGCAGGACGAAGCGGCTCGGCAAGCGACAGCATGGAGGCTGAAGAACAGACACCGGGAGGGGTCGGCATCCAGGTACAGGGAGAATGGACGCACCACTTCTCACCGAAGTGGAGCACTACGGTCAATGCCGCCTTTGCTACCAAATACTTCCCGGATATTACCGCCGATGTTGCCGTGCGGCATTATCTCAAGAATGACTGGGAAATAGGAGCGCATGTGGGATACAGACGTGTAGCTGCCTATACGAAACGTTATGAATGGAACGACGAATTCTTTGCAGGAGGCACCGGAGATAACGGTTATCTATTTACCGGCTGGAATGAGTCAAAGACCAACCTGCTCACCGTAGGCGGAGAATTAGCCAAAACTATCGAAGTCGTTCGCCTCAACACGAAGATAGATATGCATTTCTTCAATTCCAACTTCTACTACAATGCACAGATTGGTGCCAAATACTTCCCGGCTAATGACGGAAAGACGAATATCAACGCCATGGCAAGTATCGGATCGGCCCCGGAAACGGCTGTATTGGATTACGCGCTGCCCGGCTCTTTCTCACACACCAATACAATGGTAGGACTGGGAGGCCAATACATGGTCAGTCCTAATATTACCATAGGTCTGATGGGTACCTGGAATACCTATTATAACCAGACCAACACCGTGCGAGGGAGCAGTCCGCTCAACCCGATAGAATCCATATCGACACGCTATAAAAACTTATATAACATCTATGCACAAGTCTATATTTCATTCTGACACGCTTTGCCCCATATTGGCAGGAATGATATGTATTTGCTGCCTTTTATCCGGCTGCCGCATGCAGGCACGCACAGAGATGTTCCCATCTAAAGAAGGATACCTCATCACAATCGGCGAAGATCCGACGGACAGAGATACCCGATGGGCCAAATACCTGTACGAGCACCTCAAGAAACGTGCAAACGACGATGAAATGGTCGCTTTCGGTGTCTCCGAGATGGATATGTGGCGTATCATCATACAGATAGACCCTACATTGCAAAGAGGATTCAAAGTAACCTGCAAAGGTTCGGATATCAGACTGACCGCAAATGACGACAAACAAATGTTATGGCTGCAATACCAACTGATAAAGAAGATCAGCAAAGAAGACCCGCGTATAGACGGTTCGGATCTTCCTCCCGCCCTTATCAATCTCAACGATACTTGCGGAGCTTTTGCATTTGACTATCAAAGTATTTATTCTCCATACGGCCTGAACGCCGATCATACAGGCGTTATCGGCCTGAACAACTTTGACGACAGCTGGGGAATATGGGGACACAACCTGCGAAAAGTATTGGGAAAAGATGCAGAGAAAGTATATGCCACCATTCACGGGAAGACAGATGACTCACAACTGTGTTTCTCTTCCGAAGACATGTATCGCCAGATAGAAAGTTACATCGTAGATAACTTCGGTGAAAAGGGGAATTTCCGTTTTGTAATCGCACCGGATGATACTCCGTACGCCTGTACGTGTGCCACCTGCACCGCATTGGGAAATACAGAGAAGAACGCAACTCCCGCCGTTACGGAACTAATCCTCCGCCTGTCGCAGCGTTTTCCAAAACACACGTTCTTTACGACTTCCTACCTGACTACGCAACAAGTCACAGACAAGCAACTTCCGCCTAACGTCGGGGTAATTGTCAGCGCTATCGACTACCCGCTCCGCCGGACAGACGGCAAGGACGAGCAAGACAAGAAATTTGCGGAACAACTCGACAACTGGAAGAAAGTAACGAACAACATCTATATATGGGACTATATCAACAACTTCGACGACTACCTCACTCCTTTCCCCATATTAAAGATAGCCCAACAAAGACTCCAACTTTTCAAACAACACGGAGCCAGCGGCATATTTTTCAACGGAAGCGGTTACAGCTATTCTTCTTTCGATGAAATGAGGACTTTTGTATTATCAGCCCTTCTTATCAACCCGGAACTTCCGGTTGATGAATTAATTAAAAGCTATTTTAATCAGGAATACCCGGTATCCAAAAAATGGCTGTACGATTACTACACAGAGCTAGAAAACAACGCCCAATCCGGAAAGCGACTCGGACTTTACGCCGGTATCAGAGAATCGGAAAAAGGATTCCTCTATCCGGAGAAGTTTATCAAATTCTATGATGAAATGGGAGATTTTGTATCGGAAGCAAAAGGGAAAGAGCGCAAAAAGCTGCACGAGCTTCAGACCGCCTTGTCTTTCACACGCATGGAATTAGCACGTGACCACGGTTTCGACGCTTACGGATATGCCAAGCGGAATGGAAAGGATATTCAACCGCTTCCCCAGGCTCGTAAATGGGTCACCCAGCTCAAAGAGCATCAAGCATTTGCCGGAATGGAATATTATAACGAGTCAGCCTATGAAATTGACTATTATATAAAGGAATGGGAACAATATATACTTGCTTCCGACATAAAGAAAAGTTTGTTTCTGGGAATGAATCCTTCCACAACCCCTAAACTAAATAAAAATGATTCAAAGAAACTGACCGACGGCACTCACGGTTTACCCGGAGACTATCATTGCGGTTGGGTTATCATTCCGGGAGAAGAATGTACCATCGACCTGCCGGTTAAAGGACTCAATGCATCAGGAACATTCTATATCAGTTTTCTGAATCTTCCCCGCCACCGCATCTATGCTCCACAGCAAGTTCAACTGTTGAAAGACGGAGTAGCCTATAAAACAATAGACTTGAAACCGGAAGACTCCCCAGAAAAAGGAGAAATGATGAAAGCCACTGTTCCGGCAGACCTGAACGGAACAGAACAATTAAGCATAAAAATCAGTTGTTTAAAGAAACCGGGAACGCAAATGGGTATCGATGAAATTGCATTCATCCCTTAGATGCTGAAAAAGTGATATAACAAAAATAAATGGCAACAATGAATAAATCTATATTCTATATTTTACTACTGACGGCACTTCCGCTCTGCTTTACAGGGTGCAGGAAGGAAGTACGTCCCACCAGCATGACGATAAAAGATTCCGTCAGGCACTATTACCCTATCAAGCAAGGTCAGCAACTCGATATCATGTTTACCATCACCAACACGGGAGACGCTCCGTTAATCATTTCAGAAATGCAACCTTCCTGTGGCTGTATCATTCTGGATAAAAGTTCGCATATCATCATTCCCGAAGACGGTATCAGGCAATTCAAAGCAACCTACAACAGCATCAAGAATGTAGGCGAAGTGGTTCACCGCATCCGGATTTTCGGCAATATGCTCCCAAATGGAAAAGCAGAACTAAAATTTGATGTTAACGTAGTCCCCGACGCAGATTATACACGTGATTATGAAGAACTCTATCAGGATTTCAACACTAAGAACGGTATTGTCAGGGAGATGGTGGACGGAAAAGAATCGGAGTTAGGATATTATGTAGGAGAACCCTAATAATAAGTATTAAGTATCAAGTATTAGCCAGTCATTTAATACTGAATACTTGATACTTAATACTTATCTCTACGGATGTATTTCTTTGAATGTGGTATTTTCTTCTTTTACATTCTGGATGGTTTGTTTTAACTCCCCAATCGGCAAGTCATATCCATACCAGCCTGTATAGCAATCCACCACATACCATTTCCCGTCAGCCTGCAATTCGAACTCGACACGCAAATCCACTTCGGACTCTTCATAGCCCGCTTCAAAGATTTTGTGTTTCGGTTCATTCAGCGTAAACTTGGAGACATAAATTCCCCCTTCTTCCTGGGTGATACGTTCTTCCTTCATAGTTTCGCTATCCAGCAACGGCCATTTTTCCTCGGTGAAAGGGAACGTTTTTTCGGTTTCGCCGTCATCTGCCAACAAAGTAATCGGGGTCTTTAATGGGAACTTGATACGAGTATACTGGAAGGCTGCACTGGAAGTAAATTTATCCAGAAACGATTTGAAATCTTCACCGTTTTGCGTAGTCAGTTCACTATCGGCTTTTGCCTTGGAACTATTACCGCAGGAGATAAACGAAACACCGGCGAGCAGCAGCATAGCCAGCAAGCAGCATACAAACTTTTTAGCTCTCATAACACTATACAAATTAAGAGTTTAATTGACGGCGCAAAGATAATGACAAGTTTGGCATCTTGGTTATTTTAAGAACTAAATATTTGCGCCTATATAATCAATTTCCCAAATCTATGTATGTTTCAGATATTCATAACCGAAGCGACAGTACAGACACTTTCGCTTATCACAATACTCTTTTTGCAACTGTATCAACGCCTGACTATCCGCCGCACTGACAACCGGAAGCCCGGCATCACTCCACGAACGGATAATATGATTGCTCTCCGCCTTCAATTCTTCCAGAAAACGTCCGGCACGTTCACACATTCGTTCATCTGCCTTATGCAAGCCGTATGTATAAAGAAAAGGAACCACTGTATTTATGATTATCAAATCCTTGGAACGCTCTCCCATCGCCTTCTCCTTTTGTGAAGAAAGTCGTCCGAATAAATAATGATTTTCCCAATAGAGAGACGTACGGGCATTCAGCAAGGTTCTCACATCTGCCAGAGTTTCCGCTTCCAGCAAACGTGAAAACAACTTATCCCCTTTCTGATAGAGATAAGCCAACTGCGCCAGACGAATATGCGGAAAGTTTTCCGGACGAAGCCGTAGAAAACGCCATAACGTAGCATCCATCCCCTGCCCGATTTCAAACTTCCGCTGCAAATAACGGAACTCCTTACAAAGACGGAGACTATACTCGTCTTCCTGTTCCTTTTTCAGCAACGTTTCTTCCAACAATCCCGCCAAGCCATAGAAAAAAGCCTCTATCTGAAACAAATCATTCCGGTGCTTATCCATCGCACGAAATGGCAACAATCCCGCCCACGTTTCAAAAGCATCTCCATTCAAGCCAAAACCGAAATTTCGGGCAAGGGTGATAAAGAACGCATCTTCCCAATTACTGTTACAAAGGGCGAGACGCTGTGTGATTAATTGCGCTTTCTGCTCCAAACGTTCCGTTTGCAAAGCGGTCAGCCAGGAATGAATGGTAAGTTTGGGGAGAGAGGCAAGGATGGGATAGCAAGCCGGATACTGATCGGCTACACAAAGTTCGTGGTAATGTAATTGCACATTTTCCGGACAGGTAAGTAACAGTTGCGGTATCTGTTCACCGTTGGAACGGGTTATTTCCGTATCTGCTTCGCTTACTACATGAAGAATCACAGAATCGTATGTTTTGTCAGAATGATGTCCGTGGCGGAACCAGTCGGAAGAATGTGTATGTATTTCGATGTTTCCCACCCATAAGGCGCCGTCAATCTTTAGTTTCGCGTTGAAAAAGTCGGGACCGGCGTTGGGGTTTTGCAGACCGGGGTCAATCACTTCTACCGGTAAGCCGTTGGTGGTTTGCAGTACTTTCAGGGGAAATAATTTATGCTTCCACACGTAGTGGAGAAGATGTTCCATGTTAACAAGACGTTAATGTGCGCTGCAAATGTAATAAAAATCTTATCTTTGCGACTATTATTTTGAATATAAGTCAGAAAACAATGAAAATAGCACTGATCGGTTACGGAAAGATGGGCAAAGAGATAGAAAAGGTTGCCCGTAGTCGCGGACATGAAATCGTCTGCATCATTGACATCAATAATCAGGATGACTTCGAATCGGAAGCATTCAAATCGGCCGATGTGGCCATTGAGTTTACCAATCCGATGGTAGCTTACAGCAATTATATGAAAGCGTTCAAAGCCGGTGTGAAACTGGTATCGGGCAGTACCGGATGGATGGCCGAGCACGGCGAAGAAATCAAGAAGCTCTGCACGGAAGGAGGCCAAACACTCTTCTGGTCGTCCAATTTCAGCCTGGGAGTCAGCATCTTCTCCGCTCTCAACAAGTATCTGGCTAAAATCATGAATCAGTTTCCTGCATACGATGTCACCATGAGCGAGACACATCATATCCACAAGCTGGATGCCCCCAGCGGAACAGCCATTACACTGGCGGAAGGTATTCTGGAAAAGATAGACCGTAAAGACAAATGGGTGAAAGGAACTTTCCTTGCGCCGGACGGAACCATTAGCGGAACCAACGATTGTGCTCCTAACGAACTTCCTATCAGCTCGATCCGTGAGGGTGAAGTTTTCGGACTTCATACCATCCGTTATGAGTCCGATGTAGACACCATTTCTATCACCCACGATGCCAAGAGCCGCGGCGGGTTTGTATTGGGAGCCGTATTGGCAGCCGAATATACTGCCACACACGAAGGTTTTTTGGGTATGAGTGATTTATTCCCGTTCTTAAATGACTAAAATATCAGAAGCTAGTTCTAAACAAATATAACATTATGAGACAAGCCACACGCGCACAATGGATCAAATGTGCCACTGCTATTCTACTTTACCTCATCTTCCTTATCTGGGTACGGAGTTGGTGGGGATTAATTGTTGTTCCTTTCATTTTCGATATTTATATCACAAAGAAAATTCCCTGGTCTTTTTGGAAGAAGTCGAAGAATCCGGCTGTCCGCAGTGTCATGAGCTGGGTAGACGCCATCGTGTTTGCGTTGGTTGCTGTCTACTTCGTCAATATCTACATCTTCCAGAATTATCAGATTCCTTCTTCTTCGCTGGAAAAATCATTGCTGGTGGGCGACTTCCTGTATGTGAGCAAGATGAGTTACGGTCCCCGCGTACCGAACACTCCCCTTTCCATGCCGTTGGCGCAACATACATTACCTGTCTTCAATACTAAATCATATATCGAGTGGCCACAATGGAAGTACAAACGGGTACCGGGCTTCGGCAAAGTGAAACTGAATGACATTGTTGTCTTCAATTTCCCCGCAGGAGATACGGTAGCAGTGAACTACCAACAGACAACGGACTTCTATACGCTGGCTTACGGCGAGGGACAACGTATCTATTCCAAACAGATTGAAATGGATAGTCTGACACGCGCCCAGCAACGTGCCATCTATGATTTGTACTATGCTGCCGGACGTAAACAGATAATGAACAACCCGCGCACTTACGGTGAAGTCCTCTGGCGTCCGGTAGACCGTCGCGAGAATTATGTGAAGCGTTGTGTCGGCCTGCCCGGTGATACCCTTCAGATTGTAGACGGACAGGTTATGATTGACGGTAAAGCGATTGAGAACCCCGAAAACCTGCAATTCAACTATTTCGTACAGACCACTGGTCCGTACATTCCCGAAGATATGCTTCGTGAACTGGGTATCAGCAAGGACGACACCATGCTGATAGAAGACTCCGGCTGGGAAAGCGGACTGCTGGAAATGGGACTGGACAGCCGGAATGCACAAGGCAAACTGAATCCGGTATATCATTTCCCGCTAACCAAGAAGATGTATGAAACGCTTTTGGGCAACAAAAAGCTAATCAGCAAAATAGTAATGGAACCCGAAGATTATGCCGGACAGATGTATCCGCTCAATCTTTATACCAAATGGAACCGCAACAATTACGGTCCGATCTGGATTCCTGCCAAAGGAGCTACCATTACCCTCACAGAAGACAACCTGCCTATCTATGAGCGTTGCATCGTAGCCTACGAAGGCAATAAGTTGGAAGTGAAACCGGACGGTATCTACATCAACGGTGAAAAGACCAACGAGTACACCTTCAAAATGGATTATTACTGGATGATGGGTGACAACCGTCACAACTCCGCCGACTCCCGTTATTGGGGTTTTGTACCCGAAGATCACGTAGTGGGCAAACCGATTGTTGTATGGCTATCGCTTGACAAAGACCGTGGATGGTTCGACGGCAAGATTCGCTGGAACCGCCTCTTCAAGTGGGTAGACTGATAAGTGAACGGATAGAATAGAGTGATAAGGTGATAAAAGTTGATGAACATTCGTAAATTCAAATGGATACTAGCATTTGCCGGAGCAGTAGTCGTAGTGCTTCTGCTCCGGGGATTTGCTTTCACGTCCTGCCTTATCCCTTCCACCGGCATGGAGAATTCCATTTTTCAGGGTGAACGTATCCTGGTCAACAAATGGAGTTACGGGTTGCGGGTTCCTTTCATGTCGCTTTTCTCTTATCACCGCTGGTGCGAGAGCCCCGTGCGTCGGCAAGACATCGTAGTATTCAATAACCCTGCCGGAATCCGGCAACCTGTCATCGACCGTCGGGAAATCTATATCAGCCGCTGTCTCGGAGTTCCGGGAGATACGTTATTGGTCGATTCTCTTTTCTCCGTTATTTCTCCGGAGGCACAGTTTAACCCGGATAAGAAAAGACTGTATTCGTACCCCGCTTCAAAAGAAAATCTGATTACGTCACTCATGCATACCCTTTCCATCACCAACGACGGATTGATGGGAAGTAAAGACAGCACCCATGTGCGCAGTTTCAGCCGCTACGAATATTATCTGCTGGAACAGGCCATGAATGGGAAAGAGAGTTTCGTTCAACCTTTGTCAAACAAAGAAGATGCCGAACCAAATCCGCTGATTGTCCCCGGAAAAGGGAAATTTATCCGGGTCTATCCCTGGAACATGACCTTGCTGCGGAATACCCTCGTGATGCACGAAGGCAAACAGGCAGAAATAAAGAACGACACTCTCTACGTGGACGGAAAACCCACACAACACTGTTATTTCACCAAAGATTACTATTGGATGGGGTCTAACAATACCGTCAACTTCTCCGATTCACGTCTCTTCGGATTTGTCCCGCAAGACCATATCATCGGAAAAGCCTCCATCATTTGGTTCTCTAAAGAAAAAGAAACAGGGTTGTTTGACGGATATCGATGGAACCGTTTCTTCAGAACAGTGAAATAATCTTCCGGATCATCAAAGAAACAGCCCCTTCATTATATCTCATAATATCCTTAATAACAGAGCCTCCTAAACGAATTAAAATGAAAGAAATGAACATCGCTTATTTATCTTCAGCCTATCTCGCTCCCGTTGAATATTATACCAAACTACTGGCTTATGACAAGGTATTTGTAGAACAATACGACCACTATATAAAACAAACCTACCGCAACCGGTGCACCATTGCCGGCCCATCGGGTGAGTTAGCTCTTTCCATCCCAACCGTAAAGCCCGATACATTGAAGTGCCCAATGAAGGATATCCGCATCTCCGACCACGGCAACTGGAGACATCTGCACTGGAACGCCATCGAATCAGCCTACAACAGTACTCCTTTCTTTGAATATTACAAGGACGACTTCCGTCCTTTCTACGAAAAGAAATACGAATTTTTAATCGATTTCAACGAAGAACTATGCCGGATGGTCTGTGAATTGATAGATATTCACCCCACTATGGAGCGTACTAGCGAATATAAGATGGAGTTTGCTCCCGGAGAATTCGATTTTCGGGAAGTCATCCATCCCAAAAAGAATTTCCGGGAAGTAGATACAGAGTTTGTTCCACAACCTTACTATCAGGTTTTCGAGTCTAAACTGGGTTTTCTACCTAATTTGAGTATCATAGACCTGTTGTTCAATATGGGACCGGAAAGCCTGTTGGTACTGGGTAAACAATGACCGATTCAATCTATCATTATCCATACATCAACTTTCTGATACAAGGAATGTATATGTTCTACGGAAATAGGTACATGCATTAAATGTCAAATTCTCTACAACTAATAAATAAATGCTCGAATGTGATTGATTATCAGTGAGAAATTGTTATTTTTGCAAAAAGCAAAGAAAGTATATGATGAAAGCAAAGAAAACAAGAGAAGAAGTCCTCACCAAATTTCAGACTGCAAAGGAGAAGAAAAAGGAATGTCTTGTCCAATTGGAAAAGTCGATGAAAGAGGAATACAAGAAACGTACAGGCAAGGAGGTTGAAAACTTTTTTGCACTATAATGCAATCTCTTTCACTCGAACATATTAACGAGAAATCGTCTTATCAGGTAGAACCGACCGACAAAGATGGATTCTACCAGTTCTTTACCGATGGAGGTGTACATTATTTCATTGGTTTCATGGAAGATGATGTTCTGTTCGTGAAAAATTCATATCAATTAATTATTGCCAATCTTAATAATCACAAATCCCCCCGTGATAGCAAAGTACGTGATACCATTGTTTCCATCGTTGACGAATTCTTCAATCGCAACAATTCTACATTGCTTTATATCTGTGAAACAGGTGATGACAAACAACGTATGCGTAGTCGCCTATTTGAATATTGGTTCTCGACTTACAACCGTAAAGCCCTTTTCACAATGATGTCATCTTCTATTGTGGATGCAGATGGCATTGTGAACTTCGCAACAATCATTCTTCGTAATGACAATCCGCATCTGTCTGAAGTCATCACGGAATTTACAGAATCGATTCAGTTGCTTAGTCAAAAGCCCCAATAGAGCAGATGACTAAGTGATCAAGGTTTAGCGATAGCATCATACATCATAGTGCTATAATCCCGTATCATACTCTCAACTAAACCATAATCACTAAATGAGCTCTATAAAACTGTTTATATCACTACTTCTTCACGATTCTTCTCTTCATTAGATTCTGCCGCATCCAACCGATTCAATAAGTATCGTACATTCTGAAGATGTATATTGTTATTCCGATCCATTTTTTTAAATTGCCAACTGTTTTTAGTGGTATTCAGAATACAATTCATTAACGTTCCCACTGCATCAGCACTCTGGAAACGATTGGTATTGGAGATTTGCGTATTCATCATGTGCGCGCCGAATCCTCTAATCACCTCTTTCACACTTATCGACTTATAAGTACGGATGGCTTCAAAGGCCGCCACATTACTATAAAGCGTATTAGCTAAATCCTCCAGTCTCTTTCGATCTGTTCGTTCCACTAGATAGCTTTCAGGATTCATAAAACAATTGAGGGTCAGATAAAAAGACATCATTTCATCATCGGATGAAAAGATAGCGTGCATGAGTTGCGTCGCGTCCCCCGGACGGGCCTCCTGGTTGCTTAAAACTTCTTCCATAAGAATTTTAATTAAATGGTGAATAAATTAAGTTTAATGGGGCGATACAGAAAGGTAGTTTTAAGGAATAAAAGAAGCGGTTCCGCCTGTCCCATTGCTCTTCACCATCCACAACAGGCAGTAGGTGCATTAACATCCTACATGGGGGTGCGAAACCGCCATATAGGAAAATGGGACAAGCATAAAAAAAGCTTGCCACATTAGATACAGCAGGCTTCCCTGCTGTGGATTTTGATAAAGAGCATTGCAAAGATAGAATATAAAATCAGAAAAGAGAAAAGAAAATCAGTATTAATTGAAGTTTACAGCAATAAGCTTAAGACAGAACCGTCTAAAGACTACTTGCAACTATAAGATTCATTTTGAAGGTTCACCGGTTTCACCTTTAGCTGAATGACTATAAATCAAAACCTTATGGTGAAAGAGGATGCAAAATACAGAAAGAACCATCCTTCACCTCCTTCACAAAATAAAACAATACGACATCGCAGAGACGCTTACAAGATAAAAAACAGAAGGATAAATGAGAAGATAACACTGTGGAGATGCTTACATCATATAGATTAATGGGTTGTATACATCCAATTTGTTGGGTATATATATCCAATGTATTGGGCATATATATCCTACACGTTGGATATATATATCCTGCGTCTTGGGTATATACATCCAACAACTCAAGTATTAATAACCTAGATACAAAGTATTAATAGCCTATAACTCAAGTATTAATACTTAAAACAACGGCACAGTACCTTTCACATCTCTGGATGCACTACCGATGAATGCCTCAAACTCGTAGACCATTGAGCAAGATTTATAAAGCTATTTCGCAATTAGTTTCAACCCTATTTGAAACACTTCGTTTCCCTGCTTGAAACAAAGTGTTTCAAGCAGGGAAACGAAGTGTTTCGCACCGAGAAACGGATTGTTTCAAGCCTTGAAACAATTCTTGAAACTAATCGCTACTGGTGAAGAGATAGTGAAGTTGTTGCCCTTCACCCGTAAACTCCTTATTCATCGAGGAAACAGAGAAAAGGTGAAAGGGGAGTTGAAAAGGTGGGAAATAAATATCCAGTGGAAAAAATTATTCGATTCTGTACGGAACAGGCAAATCGTCCACATTTTGTGGACAAATTCGATTTTATCCTTTTCTCATCGAACTTAAAGCTACTTTTTCCTATATGGGAAGATAATACAAATTAAGGGTGAATGGTAGTAAGTTCTATCCTGACTATAAACAAAGAAGGCGGCTCCTGTACCCGGAACCGCCTTCATCTCCTAAAAAAGATCTCTAACCAAACATCTACCTATTTCAACTCAAATGGTACAATACCTTTAATATCTCTGGATGAACTACCGATGATTGCCTCAAACTTGCCCGGTTCGGCCACCCATTCGTGTTTGGCATCATCAAAGAAGCTCAATGCTTTCTTATCAATCGTCAGCGTTACCGCTTTCTCTTCTCCCGGAGCCAGTTTCACTTTTTGGAAACCTTTCAACTCTTTTACCGGACGAGGGAGAGAGGATTTCTTATCACTGATATAAAGCTGAACAACCTCCTGACCTTCACGAGTGCCTGTATTCTTCACATTGACTGTGAAAGAAATGGTATCATCTGCTGTCATTGTCTTCTTGTCGGCCGAAGGTTTTCCATAGGCAAAAGTAGTGTAGCTCAATCCGTGTCCGAACGGGAACAACGGTTTGATTTTCTCTTTATCCGCCCAGCGATAACCTACGAAAATATCTTCCCGATAGATTTCATTAATGGTGTCTCCTCTATGTTTAGACTGTGCCAGTTCTTCTTTATTACCCGGATATTCTCCCAGTTTATGAGCACCTACATCTTCCAGTTTTGCAGGGAAAGTGAAAGGAAGTTTTCCTGAAGGATTAGCGTCTCCCACCAATACGGAAGCAAGAGCTGTTCCGGCTTCCGAACCCAGGAACCAACCTTGAACAATAGCAGGCACTTCATTCACCCAAGGCATAGCCACTGCATTGCCGGAGATATTGACAACAATCAGGTTTTTATTCACCTTTGCCAGTTCGCTTATCACTCTATCCTGCGCGTAAGGCAAACCTAAAGAAGCACGGTCCGAATCTTCACAATCCTGATGATTGCTCTTGTTCAAGCCACCGAAGAAGATAACATAGTCGGCATCTTTAGCCACTTGCAAAGCCTCTGCGAGCAGTTCATCTTCCGAACGGTTGTCCTTCAAATCCTGACCGGTTTTCACACCGTTATACTCTCCTGTCGGATCGCCTACATACCCACGGGCATATACCACTTCCGCTTTTGATCCCACACGGCTTTTCAGTCCATCCAACGGAGAAATCTCATATTTCACTTTCAAAGAAGAACTACCACCGCCCACAGTCATCATCTTTATCGCATTTTCACCGATCACTGCGATTTTCTTCGCTTTATTCAAATCGATAGGCAATACGTTACCGTTGTTCTGCAACAAGACAATTCCTTCTTCAGCTATCTCACGTCCGGCTTGTCCATGTTCGGGAGAGCCTAAAGAGCCGAACGGTTTGTATGGATCCATTGAAGTACGGAATATCAGACGAAGGACATTGCTAACCTTTTCGTCCAGTTCCTTTGTTCCTACTTTACCCTCTTTTATCAGTTTCAGGTAAGGAAAAGCAAGGTAATAATTATCATACGCATTTCTCGTTCCGGCAGACAGTCCGTTCGTCCAGGAACCAAATTCCAAGTCCATGCCGTTGCGAATAGCCTGTTCGGTATTGTGCACACCTCCCCAGTCGGACACTACAACACCATCAAAGCCCCATTCATCACGAAGAATATCTTTAAGCAGACGTTTGTTGTGACAGGCGTGCTGTCCCTGATAAAGATTATAAGAGCCCATAATCGACCATGTTCCACCTTCCTGAACAGCCGCTTTAAAAGCAGGCAGGTATATTTCATAAAGAGCACGATCACTCAATTGCACATTGGTGGTATGACGGTTGAACTCCTGATTGTTCAATGCATAATGCTTCACACAGGCAGCTACCCCATTCTCTTGTACACCTTTAATGTAAGGAACTACCATAGTGGCGGACAGATACGGGTCTTCTCCCATATACTCGAAGTTACGTCCGTTCAAGGGAGTACGGTAGATATTCACACCGGGACCCAATAAGATGTCTTTCTTGCGATAACGCGCCTCTTCACCGATACTTTTCCCATAAAGATGCGACATTTCAGGGTTCCATGTAGCAGAAAGACACGTCAGTGCCGGATAGGCAATACAGGAGTCGTTTGTCCATCCCGCCTGATCCCATTCATCCCACAACACTTCCGGACGGATACCGTGAGGACCGTCGGTAGCCCATACTTCGGGGATTCCGAGGCGGGGAACGCCTGCCGAACTAAATTTAGACTGTGCATGAATCATCTTCACCTTTTCTTCAAGGGTCATCCGGTTCAATGCATCTTTCACTCGCTCTTCGATAGGCTTACCAGTATCCAGATACACGGGCTTCTGCGCAAAGGCAGACAACGCAGTCATCACAGACAAGCCAAGTAACATTGTTTTGAGTTTCATGTTTATTGATGATATAAGAAATGAATTAATACTTTATTTATATAGACTCCCAAACAAGGGATATTTCCTAGTAGCGGACGGGTTTATTAATGTTTTTTACATTATTCCGACCAAAGATGAATCCTGAAAGGGTACAATTCATCATACCCTTCCAGGATAGGTTCAATAAAAATCCGGTATCAATCTTCAGGTCAATTTATTTTCTCAACCTTCAGATCAGCATTTGCATTGCCATTCGTTACATCAATGGTAAATCGATAGACAACTCCTTCTTCAAATGCTTTATTATCCTGCATTTCCAAGTTTCCGGAATCTGTAAGTTTAAGCTGTTCCACTAAAGTATTGCTTGCATAATTTTTGAATTCATCTCCCCAATCATTCTGATAGAAGAACTTAAAGCTAATCGCCTCCCAGTCGCCACTAGTCTTCAACGTTTCCCCAGCTTTCAAGGTTAGCTGATACTTTTTAGGAGCAACTTGCGCCAGACAGAGCGCTTTACCTGGCTCCCAACCTACTTCGGAAGACGCAACAGAAGGCTTACCAATTCCTTTCCCAATAGCCCAGATTGCACCCGTTCCGTCATCTTGCAATTTGGCCGGTTTACCATCTTTTAAAGCCATTACAGAAAAATACTTCAAAACAGCATTAGCTGTCACCCGATAATCTCCGTTAATCGGCAGGAACTTCAATGCACCATCACTTTGTTTCTCAAAGAAATCAGGATCGATCCACCATTCATTCAAATTATCAATGCCTGTAACAGTTATCATTTGTCCTTGTGTAAACGCCTGATCCGACTTATATATATCAGTATCTGTCACCTCCATCTTATCATTACCAAAGAAAATATCCGGTGCAGGTAAATCTACCTTCCCTACTTTCTCCACTGTCAACACAGCCTTGGTATTGCCTTTCGTCACATCAACTGTAAACCTGTAAATACCTCCTCTTTCGAACTTTTGCCCTTCTTCCAGTCCCAAGTTTCCGTCCGATGAGATTTTAACCAATTCACTCGTTGTAGAAATAGCATCACCCTTAAACTCGCCGTTGTCCCATTTATTGATATGGAAGAACTTAAAGTTAATATCATCCACTTTCATGGTAACGCCAGCTATAAATGTCAGTTGATACTTTTTCGCAGTAAGCTGTGGCATACACAGACCGTTTTCCGGAGTCCACCCTACTTCAGAAAGTGCCACCGACGGTTTACCGATTCCTGTTCCAATAGCCCAAATAGCACCTGTTCCATCATCCTGCAACTTGGCAGCCTCACCATTCTTCAAAGCAATGACAGAGAAATACTTCATTTTACCATTGGCTGTTATTTGGTAACTTCCGTCAATCGGCAGGAATTTCAATGTTCCATCTTCCTGCTTTTCAAAATAATCCTGGTCTATCCACCAATTATCATAATCAGGCACCCCTTCAAACGCTAGAATGTCATTCTTCTTCAAAGTCAACTTGATTGCATAGATATCATTCTCTACCAATTCCATATCTTCACCGTTCACCTTTAACTTGGCAAATGGTTCTGCCTCGTAAGTCAACGTATTAAACTTGATAGCATAATTTCCCGGTTCCGTATTAGAAAATGAGATAGCATTAGTAGAACCGGCTTCAATCGTTCCATTCTCCCAGCCGAAGGTCAATTCGTTCCCATTCTCTCCCACTTTCGGAGTCTTGATATACGCTTTCATCTTTTGCGAAAAGTCTCCTGTCACACTATACTTGTACATGGATTGACGTTCCATCCGGTACTCTTTTCCTTCCTCATCCACTAATGTCAGGTAGGGGAAGTCCGGTCGTGCCAGAGCGAGTTCTTTCGTCATTTCTGTGGTAGTAAAATGAATGTTCTGAAGAATATATTTCAAAGTTGCCTTTCCATTAGGAATATTAGCATAATAAGGAACAAAAATTTTACCAGTATAGTCATTTCCGCTTGTCTTTGTACGGATGATCGTTTCAGACACTTGTTCTTCTCCATAAAAAAGCTGTGCTTTCAACGTAGAAAGAGGCACATCCACATCCGAGGCTTTAATCGTAAACGGAAGACTGTCACCAAAAAGAGCATCTGCATTCTCTGCTTTGATTTCCATACTCGGATTACCGGGCAAGAATTCGTCATCATTACAGGAATTCATGGATAACATTCCTGCCAAAGCCAATATAATATAACTGTTTTTTTTCATTGTCTTGATCGTTTTAAAGTTCTTATTCCGACTTTGCCCAACGATAGGAAGTCACAGATTTGCCCGGAACATCATAAGCAAAATGACGCTTACCATCACTTAAGGTTATCTTTTTAGTCTTTTCGTTATTATTCATCAGTACAAAAGCGTATGTTCCATCCGGATTCTCGAAAGCAGAATACATGATATTGCTATCAGCATAACCGGATGCACCGATACGTACCGCTCCCGGTTTCACCACACTTGAGAGATGGGCGATGATATAATAATGTGAGTTGCGGATAATTGTCTTATAGTCGCTATTACTGATATCCACCGCTCCGTAGCAAGTCTGGCAACCGCCTTCACGGTTAGGAGCACGGTCATTATCAAGCATCAGGTTCCACACTATAACTCCCCTACACCAGTTGTTGATCGTACCCAATGCTACTTCTTTCATATCTTCCAGCAATCGTTTCGACAAATCACGTCCGCTATTCCATGTTCCGATAGAAGTCTCCGTGAAAAGAAGTTCCTTTTCAGGATAGGCTTTATGTATATTTAAAAGCTCTTCGCGATTCCCGCCATAGTTGTGATAAGCTGCTCCGGCCAGGTATTGGGAAGCAGCTGCGTCCTCATACATCTTACCGGGGTAGTTCTTTTCTGTTGCAATATCACTATAATCATAGTTATGATCGTATGCATAAATTTTCGTAGCCAGTCCGGCTGCCTTGAATTTAGGTCCGAGTGCTGTTTTCACAAAGTCCCTCTGTTCTTCCCAACTCATATAAAGTGAAGCGGAATTACCACGGTTCAACGGTTCGTTCTGGGGAGTTACAGCATAAATATCAATGCCTTCGGCGTTGAATGCTTGTACCCATTTCACAAAATAAGTGGCATAGTCCTGATAATAGACTGGATTCAGTTGACCGTTTGTCCATGAATCCAGCGGAGTAAGATCTGTGAGACTCTTTACTTTCATCCATTTTGGACAAGTCCAAGGGGCGGCAATGACTTTAATAGAAGGATTGATGCTCAAAATCTCTTTCAGAATCGGAAGGATATAGTCTTTCTCTTCACTTTGCAAAGCAAAATGTTCAATACCTTTCGTATCACAGCAGGTATATTCGCTCAATGAAAAGTCGGAGCAGCCGATAGAGATACGGATATAGCTAAATCCGAAGCCTTTGTCGTCAGAGAATGTTTCCGTAAGGAAGGCGTGACGATCTTCCGGTTTCATTTGCAGAAGATTAAAACAAGTGGCGCCTGTGATAGCAGCTCCGAAGCCGTCCATTGTCTGATATTGTTCAGTCGGGTTCAATGTGATTGAAGTAGGTGCCAAATTATCTTTCGAGCTGAAATTAACGGCATCACGGGTCAAATCGCGAGTCAGGCTGCTAGTGGTCGCATAAATAGTCACATCTCCGGTCGGAACAGGTGTAACCGGTTTCTCCGCATCGTCACTGTTGCTGCATGCAGCTAATATGGTGAAGCATCCTAAAAAGGTCAATGCTATATTTCTCATGTCTATCATAATCTTAAGTTTTCTATGTTTTTAGTTGAATTAATAACCCGGATTCTGGTGAATCTTATCATTCGCGTCGATTACCGACTGCGGAATTGGCAAACGATAAGAGTTCTTATCAAAAGTGTAAATCTGCGCTTTGCGTCCTGAATCCTTAGCATACACTGCATTCATCACCTCTTCTACCTTGTCCAGACGGACCAGATCAAACCATCGTTGTCCCTCAAAAGCCAGTTCTAACCGACGTTCTTTAAGCAAAGCATTCAGCAGGACGTTTTTGTTTGAACGGACAGAGGTGGGAAGTGCTCCCAATTTGGCACGGTCGCGCACTTCATCTATTATATCGGCGGCTCCTTCCAAATCCGGCGTATCCTGCATAATCAGCGCTTCTGCTTTCAGCAACAGGACATCGGCATAACGGTACTTGATAATACTGCTGTTGGCAGAGCGGCATTTATACATGAACGGATAATTATCAGACGGATAATAGTTGCTCCAATTACAATCGTAATAGACTATTGATTCTTTGAAACGGACTTCATCCCCTTCCTGTTTGAAAGCACTAATCAGGTCACGTGACGGAGTCACCCATTTCGCCCACGTGAAATTGTTATTCCAATTCACAAGATCACGCCCGAACATCCATGTACACCAGTTACCTGCTCCGGATGTAAATTGTGCTTCAAGAATCGATTCTTTTGTATTACGCATCTTTGCATCTGTTCCCGCAGCATTCATTCCAAACAAATCACTGAAATCATCTACCAGATCAAAACCGTCTGCTTTCACCTCATCACAATATTGGATAACTTTCGTATAATCACGCAAAGGTTTCTCGGCATATATTTTAGCCAATAAGGTACGAGCTACAGATTTGGAAAACAACGTCTTATTCCCCGGCGTATTGTCCGGAGCATACAATACTGCATCCAACAAATCCTTTTCAATCTGCTGATAAGCTTCAAGTTCCGTATTTTGTTTGGGGAAATATTGTGGATATACCTCATCAATGTTTTCAGAAGTAATATCATCAGCCACTGTTGTAATCACAGGGAAATCACCCCACAGACGTACCATGTCAAACATTACCATGGCACGGAATATCTTCGCTTCTGCTTTGTATTGCGCCCGTTCGGCAGTAGTCAACGAATTATCTGTCACCAGGTCAATGTTACAAATGAGTTTATTGGCACGGGCCACATCCTCCAAATAACGGTTCCAGTCACGTTCCAACACAGAATTGGAACCTTCAATAGAGTTATTCTCAAACGGGACAACTTCCGCTCCGGTAGTACCGGCATAAGCATTATCCGAGTGGGAGTCTGAAATCAAAAGTAAATCCACATACCAATGTTCCTGACGGTCACGCATTTGATTATAAAGCGTTGTCAGATGACTTTCAACTGCAGCTTTATCCTTGAATACGATTTTTGTACCATCACTTGTCACTCCTTCCGTCACATCCGAATAGGTGTCTAATGGCTCATAATTCAGCGAGCAGGAAGAAAGTCCCAATAGCAAGCCGGAGGTTAATCCGTAAAATATAGTTCTTAGTTTCATAATCTTTCCTTTCATTAGAATTCAACATTAATACCAAACACGTATGATCTGCAATGCGGGTAAGTACCCCAATCGATACCTTGTACCGTACCGCTGTTACCCCATTGGTTTACTTCCGGGTCCATTCCCGAATAGCTGGTCCATGTCAGCAGGTTAGTAGCCGTGAAGTAAGGCTGCAAACGGGTAATTCCCCATTTCTTCAATAGTTTACCTTTAACGTTGTAGGACAAGGAAACATCCTTCAATCTTAAATAACTGCCATCTTCTACAAAATAGGTAGAATTGAGTAATTTGAAATTAGCCTTAGGCACGTCTGTTATCTGTCCGGGTATTTTCCAACGATTCAATACACGGGCCGACTGATTCTTACCATCATACATACCTTCCGTTTCAATACGTGAAGCATTATAAATATCGTTTCCATAAGAACCTTGGATAAAGATACTCAAATTAAAACCTTTCCATGAAAAGGTATTAGTCATACCATAGGTGAAATCCGGATTCGGATCACCGATATAGGTACGGTCGGAAGATGATATTTTACCGTCATTGTTCAAATCACGATACATCAATTCACCGGTTTCAGGATTTACCCCATCACTTATATAACCGTAGAAACCTCCCAAAGCACGGCCCGGCTCATTACGTACCACATAGTCATTCACCACATCCGCAGTTTTAGCATCGTAATAAACTTTCTGTAATTCCAGTTTTGTCAATTTATTCCGGTTAAAAGAGATATTGAAGTCTGTATCCCATGTAAATGCTCCTCCACGAAGATTTTTCGAACTAATAGAAAGCTCAAAACCCTTATTTACCATTTCACCCTCGTTACGGGCAATAGACGTAGCGGCTGCGGCACCGGCAGGTAATGATACATTCATCAACATGTTTTTGGTCTTCTTATAATAATAGTCGGCATTAAACGTCAACCGTCCATTCAATATGGTCAGATCCAGACCTATATTGGTCTGTGTCGTGGTTTCCCATGTTAAATCAGATGTACGCAAGTTGGCCTGGCTAATGGTAGGAACAGCATTTGCATAATCAGTAGAATCACCTTCGCCGCCTTTCTTAAACCATTCGATACGACCGATATTGTAACGCTGCAAATATGCATAGTCACCAATACCCGACTGGTTACCGGTTTGTCCCCAGCCACCGCGCAATTTTAAATCGTCAATCCATGTCAGGTTCTCCATGAACTTTTCCGAAGAAATACGCCAGGCTGCAGAGAATGAAGGAAATACGCCCCAACGATGATCGGGATGCAATTTAGAAGAACCATCGGCACGAAGATTAGCCGTTACCAGGTATTTACTGTCGAAGTTATAAGCTACACGTCCGAAGAATGACATAATTCCCCATTGAGATGCACCTGTACCTGTATTATCCCAAGATATTTTATTGGCAGCATTCAATGTTTGAATCTGATCGCTACGATAGTGTGAACCGTTGATCCAGCTATTTGAATAGTCTGAATCCGTCCATGACGAACCGGCCATTACTTCCAAGCCATGTTTCTTGAAGTTTTTATTATAAGTCAATACATTATCAAATGTCAGCACTGTGTTCATATTCCGATTGTCCGAAGCCTCACCATACTGATTGCGGCCCCAAGCAGTAGAAATCGGATCAAGAAAAGTGGTATTAACGGCGTTGCGACGGTCAAGAGTAAGAGTAGACTTAAACTTCAGTTCCGGAAATGGAGTCAACAATATATTACCCGATGCCAACAAGCGGTTTTCTTTGTCTTTGTTATTTTTCGCACGGGCCATATTTTCTAATGGATTGGTGATATTACCCACTCCATAGAAGTTATTGTAATACTGATTAGGGTTCAAAGCATCCCACACCGGCGCATAAGTCGGTGTATTGATAACAGCCAGAATAACACCACCCCGATTCGAGCCTGTTCCCATTGCTCCGCCTCCATTGCTTGTATAATCTGAATAAGAGATATTAGCACTTACTGTCAGCCATTTACGAACCTGATTTTCCAGATTTACCCGGAAATTGTAACGCTTGTAATAAGAGATGTCCAACACTCCCTGTTCTTTGAGGTAACCCGCAGAAAGGTAATATTTCATTTTCTCATTACCATTGGATACAGCTACCTGATAATTTTGAGTCTTTCCGGTCGTATACGTTTCATCAAACCAGTCGGTGCGATCGGGTAATCCGTCCGGCAAAGACACTAGTCCGATTTCATCCTGCAATTCTTTATATTGTGCTGCATTCAGGGATTCTACTTTATCGGCTACTTTGTTCAGACCGAACTGGGCTGTCAAAGAAACTTTGGCATTACCGGCTGCACCGGCCTTCGTAGTAATTAGAATGACTCCGTTAGCAGCACGCGAACCGTAGATAGATGCCGATGAAGCATCTTTCAATATCTGCATACTCTCAATATCATTCGGAGAAAGGAACTTGATATTGTCTACAGGCACTCCATCTACTACATACAACGGATCATTACTACCATTCATTGAAGTAGTACCACGAACACGGATAGACATTTCACCGCCCGGCGTTCCGTTAGGCTGAATCACCGAGACACCGGCTGCCTTACCTTGAATGGCCTGTCCTGCCGAAACGATAGGCCGCATATCCAAATCCTTGGTAGATACGGAAGAGATAGCGGTAGTCACATCTTTCCGTTTCACCGAACCATAACCGATGACCACCACTTCATCAAGCACTTCATTATCTTCCTGAAGTGTGATCTTCATCTGTTGGGCTGCCTTTACCTCCTGCGACTTATAACCCACATAAGAGAATATCAAAATGGCGTTTTGCTTAACGTTTAATGTGAAGTTGCCATCTAAATCGGTAATTGCTCCGTTAGACGTACCTTTCTCTTGTACACTAACACCGATTAGCGGTTCTTTTTGAGCATCCAGGACCTGACCGGATGCAGTAATTTGCTGTGCGGATGCACTCAAAGATAAAAACATTGCCAAGATAGCAAAGAAAATCTTGCGACTCCCCGAAAGGATTTTTCGCCTGTTTTTTTTCATGCGTACTAAGTTTTAAAGTTAATAATAAGACGCTCGTCAGCAATGGGCTATTCTCATTACTTTCGAAGCACAGGTCAAAAGTATAAAGAAATTAAAGTGAGCTAACAAGGAGGGGGCAATAAGTGGATCACACAAAACGACAATCCACTCATTTTCACCTATTTACATTCAGAACATATACCTAAAAAAGTGGTTGATTTACAGTCCGAATTAGCGAATTTTTCGCACTAAATCGTCAAAATCCTCTCTCGATCCACGGGCTTTATTCCTTACTTTCGCCCGATAATTATAAATTGTATTCACTGAATAACGAAGAAACTCCGCAATTTGTGAACTATCTTCAATACCCAGACGTATCAAAGCAAAGATGCGCAGTTCAGTATTCAATAACTCGCCTTTCTTCGGTAAAATCTGTTCATTTTCCTGTAATAAGTCATTGAATTTTCCCACAAAGTTAGGGAAGAGATGCAAAAAGGCTGTATCAAAGTTTGCATACAATTCTTCCAGCTCTTCGTCAAGAGCATCTTGGGAACGCGTTATCTTTAATAATTCCGCAATTTGTCCGGCAGACACTTTCTTATTCACCATCCGCCGGTAAGCGTCTAAACGGTTGATATAAGTAGAACACAACTTGATGAAACGGGCAATATACTCTTCCTTGATCTGATTGGACTCCGAGAGTTCGATATTGGTAGAAGACAAGCAACGATTCATCTGCCTCAACTCCTCATTCAATCCGTTTAACTGCTTATTAGCTACCTGAAGATGATTTCTTGCATCTGCCAGCTTTTTCATCTGACGGTAGATATATCCCAAAGCTACAATCAACAACACCAACAGTGCAGTGATAAGCAGCAGGTTCTGTTGAAGACGGTCGTTCTGCTTTTCAATCATTGCCTGATAGGTTTTATCAATCAATGAAAGCACGTCAGCACTCTGCCAACTACGCAGACGGGCATTGTAGAACTTGGTCGCATTCCACGAAAAGCGCATATATTGGTACGCACGTTCCATATCACCATCTTCGTAAAGTAGCTGGGCAAGCATCCACAACGAAGCATGGTCCTTAATGGCAGAACGAATATCCGATATAGCAGAAAGACAAAGATTCCGTTTCTCTCCCAAACTATCATTACTGTACTTGTAAATCAAAGAACGATGATAAGTAGCCATCGCATATTGGGGAGTATATGGTTCTATTTTCGTCAACCGGAGATCATTCACTTTCAGGGCTTCCTCATACTGGCGTTGATCGCGAAATGATGCTTCACGCATCAGCAGGTATTCTTCCGATTCCGGAGGCAATATAGCATATAATGAATCTCTATATGCCTGCGAGATACTCCAATAACGTCCCGAAAGGGTTTTATCCTGTGTATAAACGCCCAACTCGCCATACACATGGTCAAAGCAGGTGTAATAATCGGCTATTAAACGAGGAATGATTTTCCGACGGTCTACCGATTCCAGCACATCAAGAGACTCTTTATACATTCCAGTTGATGATAATAATAGCGAAAGCTGCAACTGACTTTCTATCTTCCGGTCCGTATCACGCAAGCGCTCTGCAATCCGGATATTTTCATTCAAATAGTGAATTGCAGAGTCGCAGATAAAGGCTTTATATTCTTTGTATATCTGACTGTTCAGATTGTACTGTTCCGCGGAATTAGGTTCTATTCCGTGTGTCAGTTCTTTAAGATGCTTGATACGTGATTCACGTTGAACCACATAAATTTCATGTTCCTGAATCGTCAAATCAAGCACATTCAACAGTGAGTCCAAGGTCTTATCGGCCCAGGTATATAGTGGAAAAGAGAGAAGCAAAAGAAATATCAGGTACTTTTTTTTCATCGGAGTATTAAACTTTAATAGAAGATTACAAGACTAATAAAGACAAATGTAGAGAAAATCTTCGTAATCTGATTACAAATGGCTCATAAATTAAAGGAACAAACCCCGGATACATACCTGATGAAAATAAATACCATATTACCAACCCAAGCTCTTACCAATAAAAGTATTATCTTTGTTGCATGAAAAAGTTAGTCATTGTAGGATGTGGACGACTTGCAGGAATCGTTGCGGATGCAGTTGTCAAAGGCTTATTACCAGATTATGACTTGGTAGGTGTCTATTCGCGTACGGCTTCAAAAGCAGCGCACATCGTTCATAAAATGCAGCAACATGGCAAGCCTTGCATTGCTTGCGCCACATTGGAAGAGTTATTAGCATTAAAACCAGATTATCTGGTGGAATCGGCCTCTCCTGCCGCTATGCGGGAATTGGCTTTGCCAGCATTGAGAAACGGAACCTCTGTCATTACCTTGTCTATCGGTGCTTTGGCAGACGAGACATTCTATCGGGAAGTGGCAGAAACCGCCAAGGCAAATGGCACACGAATCTATATCGCATCCGGAGCTACCGGTGGATTCGATGTTTTAAGAACTGCCTCTCTGATGGGAAATACGACGGCCCGCTTCTTCAATGAAAAAGGTCCTAACGGACTCAAAGGAACTCCCGTTTATGATGATTCCTTGCAAACGGAGCAACGTACTGTTTTCTCCGGAAGTGCTGCGGAAGCTATTCGCCTCTTTCCAACCAAAGTGAATGTTACAGTTGCCGCCTCACGAGCTTCTGTCGGTCCGGAGAACATGCAGGTATCCATACAATCTACCCCCGGATTTGTGGGAGATACGCAAAGGGTAGAAATCAAAAATGACCAGGTGCATGCCGTAGTAGACATTTATAGTGCTACATCGGATATTGCAGGGTGGTCAGTAGTGAGCACCCTGATTAATATCACATCACCCATTGTATTCTGACAGATTGGCCAATACTTTTGCGCTCAGGCGGTCAAACGCCTGACGCGTGCGGCCAGTAGACACCTGCATACAACGTACATGCGGATGATTGAGCAGTTGCTCACTCCCCAACGCGCCTATCGTGTCACAAAAACAAAGGTTGTCACCTTCCAGCCATTCAGCGAAAGCTGCCTCATCCCATGCCGGCGACAAACCGGTATTGAATAAGATTTTCCGATTACCCATCTGCCTGAATTCCTCTTCATGCAGCAGAACCGTATTTTTATTAAGGCAACAGCAAATGACTTCACTCTCTGCAAGGAGTTTCTCCAACGGCAAAAAGCAATATCCTTTGGCAGTAGCCGCTTCTTTCTCACTGCGGGCATAATATGAAATATCAGCACCAAAGAACTTCAAAGCGTCCGCTATCATGCCGCCCGACTTACCCAATCCGACTATTCCGACTTTTAAGCCGGTGATCTCACGAGGTAACTCCTCCCACGATTCCTGCCCGAAGCCATGCAAACAGCGCACCAACTCACTGACGACATATTCTACCACTCCCTCATCACCATAATCCCGGATACCTGTTACCGTGATACCCCGTTCATTGGCATAGCGAATATCGACATTCGCACTTTCGGGAGAATAGAGCGAGCAACACATTCCAATGTATTTCACATTCAGACAACATTCAAGTACATACCGGTTGATACGGGAGGTATAACTCAAAAGCACCGCATCGGCATCTCCAATACGGGCAATGATTTCATCATCACTCGCGGGTACATCAGGATACATCACCACCTGACCGGCAAATGAATACAACGCTTTTTCGGCCGACGGAACCAGACTGACCGGCTCTATAGCTACAAGTTTCTGAAACATCGTTTTTTTATTTTAGAAGTATTATAAAAACAAACATACACGGTTACCGGATTAGCAACCCAACATGGGCGCTAAGATACAAATTTCTAGCCATAATATCATTTAATGATGGACGATAACAGTATGTTTTAGACATACGAACGCAAGTTAAACATATCCAATCAGAGTTCACTACTCGCCATCCGGTTCCTTTCGTGGCGATGCTATGAAATGCATCTGATTACCCCGTCCCTCCCGCTTGATAATGCCTTCGGCCGCAAAAGATTTAAGATCGTCCAATGCAGTATTCTTCAAACGCCCGGTAAGTTCTGTATAAGTGGTTCTTGTGATGAAGCCATGCTCCCCGATATATTGCAGGACGAGTTTCTTCAGGTTCTCCCTGTCCCACTTACATGAAGTATTGAAATCGACACACTTTCTGCGCTCCAAATCTCCGCGAATACCTACACGCATACTCTTGGAAGCACGGAAATTCACCCCGTTGAAAGCTACGGATTCAGAACGAATATCATTCTTATTTGCTACCAATCGGGAAGCTTTCACTTTGGCTGAAAAGAAACCGAACTCTCCCAATTCGACGCGGTATCCTTCACCCAGATATATGATTGTAATATGATTGCAAAATAAAATTCATCTGCCAACTACCGGACATCGGTTTCTCTTTATTTATTCACATAGATTTGTTTATTTCTAAATTATTTCAGTACATTTGCCTGACCTACTTCTATTACAGAAAGGATGAAAATAGACGAAATACAGTGCATAAAAGAACTACGCAACGGCTCTTACCAGGCTTTTACCCAGATTTATGAAGCCTACGCCGACCGACTTTACAGCTTTGTTCTTAAACAACTAAAAAATCGTTCCCTGGCACAAGATATTGTTCAGGATACCTTTTTACGCCTATGGGACAACCGTAGCCAACTGAATAGCTTTGGCAACCTGCAAGCCTTTATTTTCACTATTGCCAAACATCAGGTAATCGATTATTTCCGCAAACAAGTCAACGAACTACAATTCGAAGACTTTATGGAGTATTGCGAGAACCAAGAGAGCGATGTATCTCCAGAAGACCTATTATTGTATGATGAATTCCTGCAACAACTGAAGAAATCAAAGAATATTCTGTCACAACGGGAACGAGAGATTTATGAACTAAGCAGAGAAAAACATATTCCAGTCAAACAGATTGCCGAGCAACTGGAGCTTTCCGAGCAAACAGTAAAGAACTATCTGACTTCCACTCTGAAGATCCTTCGCAGCGAAATAATGAAATATAATATTCTCTTTATTTTCTTCTTATAATATCGTCACTGCAACACATCACAAGGGGAAGGCAATAATATCTTCTCCCACAAAAAAGATCTCTATCTGATTTTTATGTTATAAAACACAAAGAAATCATAGTACTCTCTTATTCCATTCACGTATAACCAATAGAAACACCTATAATATGGCTACACATTTTAAAGATTTATACCGCCGATATATGGAGAAGGGACTACCTTCTTCTGACTTGAGAGAGTTCAAAAAAGAACTTGACCACATACCGGATGAAGAACTTTGGAATACCATGATAAACATGGAAAAAGATTCTGCACCGGAAATCGGGATGCCCCCCATGATGAAAAAGCAGATACGTAAGGAACTTCATCAAATCATCTGGAGAAGACGCTGGTATCAATTTGCGAAATATGCCGCTGTCATCGCTCTACTCGTCACCTCTTCCTTCGGCATATATTCCTTATTCGATACTCCAAGTTCGCAACAAATGATAACTGCCAATGTAAAACCCGGCAGCAAATCAGAGATCATATTGCCGGACGGAACAAAAGTGCAACTGAATGGTGCCACTACCATCAGATATGACGTCAATGATACAGAACAACGACTCGTACATCTATCAGGAGAAGCTTTCTTCGATGTAGCCAAAAGCCCGGACTGTCCTTTCAGAGTCATGGTAAATGACTTCCAGATCGAAGTATTGGGAACTTCTTTCAATGTGAATACATATAAGAAAGATGTTATCGAAACCTCTCTGCTTACCGGAAAAATTAAAATATCCGGCGGCTCTCTCCCGCACGAATATACGCTTACTCCCGGTGAAAAAGCAACCTACTCCAGTGTAGACAAAGCCCTCAAAATTACAAAAGCTGATGTGCATGTAGAAACAGGCTGGTGTAATGATTATCTAATTTTCGACTCCGAGCCTTTAATTGATGTTATAGAGCAAATAGAACGGTGGTATGGAGTAGAAATAGAACTAAAATATCCACAGATTGCACAAGATTTACTGTCCGGTTCTTTCCGCCATGAAAATATACAGAATGTTATCCATTCATTGAGCCTTCAGTATAAATTCAAATATGAGATACATAAAGATAAAATCATTATTTATTAACCTCAAAAGAAAGGAGCCTATGAAAGATATAATATAAGCTATTTAAAGAAAAACAACCAAAGAATCGCCCAATCCTTTGGTTGTATGAAAGTCGATAAAATTAATCCATTAAAACATGAAAAAATAGTATCAACTATGAATTACACAAAGTTAATTTTTTCCTTTAAAAAGAGGAGACATAATCTCCTTATTTTTAGAAACTTTACCATTTTTCTCACTGGAATGATTTTACTATCCACAACAGGAGCATTGGCACAAAAAGGAAATGTGTCGGTAAACATCAATAATGGTACGGTGAAAACATTCATAAAGGAGATCGAGAAACAAACCCGATATACATTCGTTTATCGGAACAATGTCCTCAACGACCAAGCGAAAGTGACCGTCAACTGTAAAAATAAGCCTCTCGATCAAGTCCTATCACAAGTATTCACCCCATTAAATGTTTCTTATTCGCTTAATAACAATACCATAGTATTAGTGAAGCAAGAAGTGCAACAACAGAAAAAAAACGAAAAGAAAACCATCAAAGGTACTGTGACAGATGGAAAAGGCGAACCGATTATCGGAGCCAATGTAATACAGGAAGGTGGCATCGGGACAATTACAGATGTTGAAGGAAATTTCACCGTCACAGCAGACCTATCCAAGCCGTTGGAAATATCCTACATCGGATACAAAAAGAAATCTATCCGCATCGGTGCTTCACCAACAATCAACATAGCGCTGGAAGAAGATGCACACGTCATGGATGAAGTTATCGTCATCGGATATGGCTCCAAAACCAAGCGGGATGTTACCTCTTCCATTGGAACTTATAAACCGGGAGAAGTCAATGTCCGCCAGGTATTAGGTGTTGACGAACTGCTGCAGGGACGCGTATCCGGAGTGAATATAACGTCAGCATCCGGTGTACCGGGAAGTAAAAATCGGGTCAGTATCCGTGGAATCGGTTCAATTACCGCAGGTAACGAACCACTATATGTAATTGACGGAGTACCTATCAACAATACGTCAGGAGATACTGGTGCCTGGGGAGCACAATCAATGAACGGTCTGAATGATTTCAATCCCTCCGACGTAGAATCTATACAGATCTTGAAGGATGCAGCTTCCGCTGCTATTTACGGCTCACGTGCAACAAATGGTGTTATCCTGATAACAACTAAAAAAGGAAGCAAGGGACAGGCCAAAGTAAACATTGACACGAATGTTAGTTTCTCCAACCTGACCAGAACAGACAAACTGGATATGACCGACACTGATCTGTTTCTGGAAGTTCTGAACGAAGCTATCGACAACTATAATCTGCAAACCAACAGTACGCAGGCACGTATTGATAACCCTGCACCGGGAAAAGCACAGACAAACTGGCTCGATCTGGTACTTCGTACGGCTGTTACCTACACGACTACCGCGTCTGTGTCAGGCGGAACAGATAAAACGAATTATTACTTGTCCGCCAATTACAAACACAACGAAGGTGTAATTATCAACAATCAGCTCAAACGTTACAATTTGAAGGTTAATCTGGACACGGAAATCAAAAAGTGGCTCAAGGTAGGAACCGCCCTGAATTTAAGTTACTCGCGTAATAACCGCGTTCCCACTGGCTATAATATAGGAACCAGTGTCATTACCCGCGCCATCGAACAACGTCCATGGGATTCTCCTTATCGTCCCGACGGAGAATATGCTGTCGGAGGACAGGAGTTGGCCAACCATAACCCGATACAGGCTCTTAACGAAGAAGATGTATATATCGATAATTACCGTGCCCTCGGTTCACTCTATATGCTGTTTAACATAACGAAAGACTTGAACTTCAAAACCACACTCGGAGAGGATTTCAACTATACGGAAGAACACATTTATTACACAGCCGATCACCCCTATGGCAATAAAGTAGGAAAGCTTATTGACGGACGAAAATCTTATGCGAGTACTTTATGGGAAAACGTGCTCACTTATAAACACTCCTTTGAAGAAGATTTCTCTCTGGACGTCATGCTGGGGCATTCTATACAAAAGGATGTAACTTCCTCAGCCGCACAAACGGGTATCGGATTCCCCTCTCCTTCTTTTGACGTCAACTCTGTTGCTGCCGAATACTCGGATATAAGTACAGGACTTTCTTCATTCCTGCTCCAATCATTCTTCGGCCGTTTAAGTCTGAACTACAAGAACCGCTATTTACTAACGGGAACCATGCGTGCTGACGGTTCTTCCAAATTCATATCCAGCAATCGCTACGGATATTTCCCGTCTGTCAGCGCCGGTTGGAATTTGGGAGAAGAATCTTGGTGGAAATATCCACAAACCGATGTAAAGTTCCGCGCAAGCTGGGGTTGCACCGGTAATCAGGGAGGTATCGGCTCTTATGCTTATCAAGCATTAGCCGGTGGAGGGTACAACTATAACGGTGAGAACGGTTTAGGACTGACTACTGCAGGCAACCGCGATCTTAAATGGGAAAAAGCCCAACAAGCTGACGTCGGAGTAGACCTTTCTTTTTTCAGAGGTGCGATCACATTCACAGCAGATGCATTTATCAAAGATACCAAGGACTTGCTTTACCAAAAGCCAACTCCTGCTACATCGGGTTATACCAGCCAGGTATGTAATATCGGATCAATGCGTAATAAAGGACTCGAATTTACCTTAGGAGCCAACCTTAGCAAAGGTTCATTCTCATGGCATTCAGATTTCAATATCTCCTTTATCAGAAATAAACTGACTGCGCTTCTCGACAATAATGAGATATTGACAACCAGCTCGATGCACGCCCTTAAAGTCGGCGAACCGATAGGGTCCTTCTATATGATTAAGTGGAAAGGTATTTACCAGTCGGATGATGAAATTCCTGCCAAGATTTACGATCAGGGCGTAAGAGCAGGAGACTGTATTTACGAAGATGTGGATGGTAACGATGTCATAGACGAAAACGACAAACAGTTTGTCGGCTCGGCTAATCCAAAGTTCACCGGTGGTTTCAATAACACATTCAAGTACAAAGGCGTTGACTTGAGCCTGTTCTTTACATTTTCGTCAGGCAACAAGCTCTATGAACTGTGGACCGGAGGTTTACGAATGGGTAACGGTACATGGCCGATACTGAAATCATCTGCAGAATCCCGTTGGACGGGACCGGGCAGTACTAACGAAAATCCGCGTGCCATTTATGGTTATACGTGGAACTCAACCAAGTTTGTCAATACCCGAATGTTACACGATGCATCTTATATCCGTTGCCGTACAGCTTCTATTGGATATACCCTCCCAAAAAGTTGGATTAACCGGATACATATCGATAATCTACGCATATATTTCCAGGCAGATAATCTCTTCATATTAACGAAGTGGCCGTATCTGGATCCGGAAGTAAATGTAAGCCTCTCTGCAACCAATATGGGATATGATTATCTCTACCCATCCCAACCGCGTACGTTTACAATAGGTGTCAATCTTAAATTCTAACAGATATGAAGAATTTTATTATATCATTATTAACAGTATTATTGGTGTTTGCCACTAGTTGCAACGAAATGGACCAATATCCGCATAATGCCGTATCCAGTGATAACCTCACCGAGGAGGATGCTCAATTACTGCTTACCGGACTCTACTTTTATATACAAAACAAACCAACAGTCAATGGTTATCTTACACAAGACATTGTCGGCGGAGATCTTGTCCGCGGCGGAGCGACAGGACTGAAAGATCCGGTATTATTGGTAAAAGACCTGGTTACCCCTGAAAGCGGTTTCGTCAGCGGACCGTGGGATGGATTTTATACTGCTCTCTACCAAGTAAATTCACTGATTGTCGCAGTTGACAAATTAGCAGCCAGCCAGTCACGAAACGAGATACTGGGAGTAGCCAGTTTCTTCCGTGGTCTGATTTATTATCACCTGGTTACCCGCTATGGAGAAGTTCCCATTCTCGAAGCTCCTTTTTCGGGAGACATCGCAGCATCTACCGAAACAGAGGGATGGAGTTTTGTAGAAAAGAATTTTCAGGTAGCAATAGATTATGCTCCTACTTTTTCCGACAAGTATTACGTCTCAAAACAAGCGGCAAAGGCTTTAATGGCAAGAACCAAACTTGCACAAGGCAAAATGACTGAAGCTGCCAAACTTGCTGAAGAAGTGATAGGTGATGCCAATTTCTCACTTGCCGACTTCGACCAGATCTTCCGTGGAAAAGCAAACCGAGAAGAAATATTCTCGTTTGTCAATCTGCTCAATGAATCAAGCGTAAACTTGAGTGCTTCCCTCTATTCACGTGCTTCTGCCAATGGAGGTAGCTATACATATGCGCCGACGACAAAAGTGATGAATATGTTCGAACCGGATGATAAACGAACCGCCATATCAATTGATATGCAGGAAACAAATGAAGTCATTAATAAATATCCCGGTGGAGAGGTGACTACCGATCCGATCATTATTACCCGTTTGGGGGAAATGTACCTGATTAGTGCTGAAGCACAAGGACTTTCCAAAGGGCTTACCCGTTTGAATGAGCTTCGGAACTTCCGTGGTCTTCCTTCTGTACACCCTGCCACTGAAGAAGACTTCATAGATGCAATTCTCAATGAGAGACATACGGAACTACTGGCAGAAGGTTTCCGTTGGTTCGACCTTGTCCGCCTCAACCGCCTGGAAAGTGATCTCGGCTTTGAGCGCAAGTATAACAAATTACCTATTCCTGCCAAAGAAAGGTCTCTCAATAAACTTTTAAATCAAAATTCATATTGGGCTAACTAAAACAATGAAAATGATGAACTTATTAAAATACATGCAGATTCTGTCATTTGTATTACCAGTGGCTTTCTTAAGTTGCTCAAACGATACAATTGAAGACGTACATTATACCCCGCAAACAAAAATCGGTCAAAAACTATTAGCGGGTAGTGAAACAGTGGCACGTGTATATACCGATACCAGCTTTGTTGTTGCATTGGGAGTTACGGAAACAGATGTCCACTTTCAAAAGGCAGACAGCCGCTCTACTCATATATTTATAATCGACATTGATTTGAATGAACCGGGGGTTTCATTAGAAGTAGGTATGCCGTATGATGCGGATGTACGCAACAACTTCCAGCGGCAGACACTAACAGAAATGGCAGATTACGCCGACCGTCCGTGGCACCGGGTAGCTGCCATGATTAATGCTGATTTTTGGGATGTCAGTACAATGGATATCAGGGGGCCCATTCATCGCAATGGAGTGATCTTAAAAAACTCATTCATCTTTAAAGAAACACTTCCCCAACAAGCTTTGAGTTTTATCGCGCTGACGAAAGACAACAAAATGGTAATTGCCGACTCTGTGGAGTATCGTGGGATGCAGTACAACCTCAAAGAAGTGACCGGGAGCGGAGTTATCGTGCTACGGGATGGAGAAATATCCGGCGCAACTTATCCAGGTATTGATCCGCGTGCTTGTCTTGGATATTCAGATGATGGTCATGTCTACTTCATGGTGGCTGACGGACGTGTAGAGTTCTATTCATACGGACTTACTTATCCGGAAATGGGTTCAATAATGAAAGCGTTAGGGTGCTCATGGGCTGTGAACCTGGACAGTGGCGGTTCTGCCCAAATGCTTATACGACATCCGATAGCGGATATATTCCAAATACGGAACCGGCCTTCTGATGGACAGGAGCGGCCTGTGGTAAATACGTGGATGGTAACAGTCAATGAACCTTAAAAAGCAGAAAGTATGAAGAACTCAATATTTATTTTATCTATCCTATTTTGTTGCAACTTGTTCTGTGGATGTTCGGAATCGGACGAATCCGATTCCCGACAATTTCCTCCGAAACTCATTTCCATTATTCCGAAAGCTGGATCGACAGGAGGTACCGCAATTATTTCAGGAGTTCATTTTTCTGAAACAGCAATTGATAATGAGGTATTTATTAACGGAGTACAAGCGGAAATTATCGATGCAACCCAGAATCGTTTAGTGATTGCTCTTCCCAATAATCCGGAAGGTACTTATTCAATCAAAGTTAGTGTGAAAGGGGAAGTTGTAGAAGGACTCAAATTTACTTATGCAACACCTCAAGCTCCACCTGAACTTGCTGTATTACAGGTTATGCCCTCCTCTGCCTATGCAGGAGATTTAGTGACACTGATCGGTCAGTGTTTCAGCACAGTGGTATCAGAAAATCAGGTGACAATCAACGGAGTGACTGCTGAAGTTAAAGAGGCGACTTCCAGCCAACTCAAAATTATCATTCCCGACACCGAGGAAGGCAGTTACCCTATCCGTGTGAGAATTGGTACTAAAGAAGCTGAAAGCCCCCTATTTACTTACCTTCACACAGTGACATTAACGACCTCTTCTCTAACCCCCGCACGTGGAAAAGCCGGAGAGGAAGTGGTGATTTCAGGAGAAGGATTTGGAACAACGGTCGAAGAGAACATGGTTTCTATAAACGGAAAGCAGGCAACCGTAAAAGTTGTAACCGCAACAACGCTAACCATTATTGCTCCGGAGAACCCTTCCGGTACATATCCAGTCAAAGTTACTGTCGCAGATAAAACGATAGAGAATCTAAGTTTCACCTACGAAGATTTATCTTACACAGTTGCAACAGTAGCAGGTAACTCCGCAACTACCTCTACTGACGGTAAGGGAACGGCTGCCTCTTTCAAATTCCCGCAGGGACTAGCTCTCGCACCCAATGGTGACATATGGATTGCCGAAAGAGGAAATAACGTCATCAGAAAAATGGATCAGGAATATAATGTTTCAACTGTTGCCAAAAGTGGCACCGTTACATTTAATGCTCCCTGGCAAGGTGGTTTCGATCTCTCGGGTATATATTATGTAGCCAATAAAGCTTTGAATAATATTATTAAGATTACACAGGAAGGCACTTGCTCTGTGTTCTCCACCGAAACGACCTTTAAAAGTCCGATGAGCGTCACTTTTGATAGTAACGGTAATATGTATATTGCGGACCGCGATAATAAGGCAGTAAAGAAAATAACGTCTGGCGGTACTGTAACTAACTACGATATGTCTTCACTCAAAGCCGGTCCCAATTGTATGGCGGTAGATAAGAAGGGAAGAATTTTTGTAGGTACCGGCGGTACTTATCAGCTGCATATGTTCGATACGGACGGTACACTAAAAACTGTATTCGGAACTGGCGTAGTACCCACTGCCGCGACTTATTCTGATGGTGAACAGAACGACCTGTCAAAAGCAACCATGGGGGCAACATTCGGCATTGCATTCGGCCCGGATGAGGTACTTTATATCACCGATTATACAATGCATACCATACGTACGCTAACACCGGATGCAGAAGGCGACTATACGAAAGGAACATTAAAAACAATAGCCGGTATTCCGGGAACGAAAGGTAAAATTGATGGTTCTGCCCTGACAGCTACATTCAATTGCCCTGCAAGCGTACTGGTTTCGGATAAAGTATATATCGCTGATGAGCAAAACCATTTGATTCGTACCATAACAGTAAATAAATAAAAGACTATGAGAAAGATATACATACTACTGCTCGCCTGCTCACTCTTATCATTGTTTGTAGCCTGCAATGATAATGACTACAAAGCGTCAGTGACAGAGCTTAGGCTGGTCCTCGTGAAACCCACCAATGTTTATTCCGGTGAAATAGCTACAATACTGGGACGTAATTTCAGCACGGTGCCGGAAGAAAATGCTGTTTTCATCAACGACCAGCAGGCAACCGTTATAGAAGCCTTCAAGGACGAACTGAAAATAATATTACCTGAAATGGCTCCGGGAAAATATTCCATCCGCGTCAAATCCCCCTCGGGTGAATTGACAGGCCTCGAGCTCAATTATCTGAAAACACCGGATCAGGAATATATCGTTCAAACAATCGTTGGACAGAAGGGAGTATTCGAAATGACAGACGGAGTCGGTACGGAAGCCACAACCAAGCTTCCCACTGGTATCGCTTTTGCTCCGGATGGCAGTTTATGGTTTACAGAACGAGGATACAACTATATACGACGTATCTCTCCGGACTTCCTGGTCACTTCACTCCTCGATGTGGCAGTAGACGGTAGCAGTGCTATCTGGCAAGGTGGATTCGATTCGAAAGGAAACTATTATTTCATCGATAAAGGAAAAGGAATGTTACGGAAAATAGAAACCGGCAGTATGTCTGTTTCAACCATAGCATCCGAAATGAAGAGTCCAATGAATGTTACATTCGATGATGAAGATAACATATATGTATCGGCACGCGACAATAAGGCGATTTATAAATTCACACCTTCAGGTACAAAAACAACTTTCGCCACTCTTAACGTATCTCCCAACTATATTGTGTTCGACAAAAACAAGAATATGATTGTTGGTACTTCTAATGGGTATGTGTTGATTCAAATCAGTCCGGATGGCACGCAAAAGACAATTGCAGGAGACGGAGTAAAAGGACAAGAGTATTATGACGGAGAACCCGGTAATCCGCTTAGTGCAAAAGTGGGTGCTACTTTCGGGGTAGCTGCCGGTTCAGATGGATGCCTGTATCTTTCGGATAACACGTACAACTGCATCCGCAAACTAACTCCTGACGCAAATGGAGACTACTCGAAAGGAACGCTGGAAACCATCGCTGGTTCTGGGAAAGCAGGTTTCTCCGACGGAAAAGGACTGAAGGCTACCTTCAACCAACCGTATGAAATCATAATTACGGAGGACTGCAAAACAATGTATGTGGCAGGCGCTGTCAATTACCTGATTCGCCGCATTACTGTCAAATAATAGCGAGCACCCGGGGCGATGCCCCGGGTGACTTTTATCATCATTAATGAATTCTATTAAGTTATGACGAAAAAACTTTTTTTCTTACTACCTATTCTGCTAACCGCATTTTCCATCAGCGCACAAACAAGGACTGATAAACTTTTGAAAAATCTACATGATAATGAATCGAAGTATATCTTTGTTATCGCTCATAGAGGAGACTGGCGCAATGCGCCGGAAAACTCCCTGCAAAGTATCGAAAAAGCAATTGCAATGAAAGTTGATATGATAGAACTTGACATACAACCGACTAAAGATGGCAACTTTATTTGTATGCACGACGAAACTCTCGACCGTACTTCTACGGGAAAGGGACCGATAAAAGATTATACGACCGAGGAACTGAAGAAGTTCGTCCTACGCAGCGGCAACGGAATCAAGACCCGCCAACCAATCCCCACACTGAAAGAAGCATTAAATGTCTGTAAAGGCCGTATTCTTGTCAATATAGACAAAGGAGGTACTTACATAAAAGAAATTATGCCTATCATCCAGGAATGTGGAATGGAGAAACAGGTCATCATCAAAGGATACTATCCTGTAGAGAAAGTGAAAAAAGAGTATGGCTCCAATGAAAGCATGCTTTATATGCCTATCGTTAATTTATGGGATAAAGAAGCAGTTGCCACTATACAAACTTTTATCAAAAACTTCACCCCAATTGCTTACGAACTATGCTTCAAAGATGATGCAAATCCGAATCTAAAAATAATAGATGAAATCGCTAAATCAGGTAGTCGGGTATGGATGAATACTTTATGGGATAGTCTATGTGGCGGACATGATGATGAGAATGCTCTATTGGAAAGTAAAGATAAACATTGGGGCTGGATGTTAAAGCATAAAGCGACAATGATACAAACAGACCGTCCACAAGAACTTATTCATTATTTGGAGGAAAAAGGATTGAGAGATCTGGAACAATCTTCTCTATAAGTCATTCGAAACATCTTATTTATTAAAGAAGTAGCGAGCTTCTTGTTTTCAGGAACAACTTAACACATTTGCAAAAAAAAGGTCAATTCACCCCCATGAATTGACCTTTATTTCTTCTTATTTCTTTCCGTTATTAGTCTCTAAACTTAATTTTCAGAATCTTGCTGATAGCAGGTTTATACTTCTTCAGCATCCGGTCAAATCCCAAATCGTTCGGGTGAGTTCCGTCGATGGTTCCCTCGTGATCTGTTCCCAAGAAACGGTCTTCTTTGATGAAATACAAGTTCTTTACGCCTTTTTTACGCAGTACTTCTACTTGCTCGGCGATAGCCTCATTCTGTTGCTTTACATTCTCACGGGCTTTCTGATTAAAGTTTCCCGTTTCGCGTATCAATGTCTGTATGATAATAATAGGTGTATCCGGATGTTTTTCCCGCAAGGTCATTACAAAGTCAACAGCCCGTTCGGTAATCTCTTTGGGAGAAGGATTAGGAATACAATCCAAGATAAAAGCGTCTGCATCAATATCCGCTAACATCCCGGCAACTTCTTTCTCCATTTTTCCATTGCCACTCAATCCCAAATTAATGAAATTATATCCACTGCTACGGGATAAGCGGGCCGGATAGGCCATGCCCGGACGGCTGGCAGAAGCTCCCTGCAAAATACTGGATCCGTAGACTACTATTTTCTCTTTGAACGGATTTTCTCCTTTATGTATGTGAGCATCAGAAGAAACGCCTATCTCCAGACTCTTCAACTCATCGTATAAGGGCAGATATAACAAACATTCTTTCTCTTCGGTTCCCATATTATCGACAATCACTCTTTCCGTAGTCACGCCACCCGGCATCCCTACTCCGGCAAATTGCCATTTCCCATCCCGTTTGATATACAAATCCAAGCCTTTCTGGGCTAGTCTGGTCAAGTTTGGCAATTGGTAATTGTCAGGAACAGTCCATTTAGCTTTTATCACCGGACTGTTCGTTGTGAAGGAAATAGCCAAACCCGCAGAGTTGGTGAATAGCTTCTTTACTGCAGGAGGCATCGTACAATACTTTGCTGTATCTACCCGATGGAAATATTCACCTTCGGTAGTCGCTTTTCCTACCAATAAAAGCTCTTGAGCAGGCACATAGGTAAAATTGTTCTTCTGCTGTCCGAATGTTGTAAGGGGAAACATTATCAGACCCAGGCAAATCCAGACATTTCGTGTTAAGTTTTTCATGGTCAGTTTAATATTAACAGTTTATTAATTGTCAGTATATCATAGCAGTATCAAAAAGCTACTTATAAATCAGCGTTGATAAATACTCTTCTGCAAACATTTCATTGGCAACCTCCAGTAGTTGCTCTGCCGTTAACTCTTCAATACGCTTAAAAACAAGCTCGGATGATTCATATTTATGATAATGAAGGTATGTTTTCGCCATTCCCAGTGCATTATTCTCAAAGTTATCAGATGCCACTCCAATTTGTCCGATCAATTGCTTCTTCGCTGCCGCCAACTGGGAAGAAGTCATTTTCACATCACGCATCCGCTTCAGTTCCTTATAGGTCAGTTTCAAACAGGTGTCCATGTCATCTACATCCGTCCCGAAATAGATACAGAAAGCCCCTGTATCCGTGTAGGAGGTCAGATTGGATTCGACGTTATAAACCAGCCCTCTACGCTCACGAAGGGACACATTGAGTTTGCTATTCATCCCGGGACCTCCGAGGACATTGTTCAATAAATAGAGAGCTGTGCGTTTGTCGTCATACGCATTATAGCCACGGCTACCAATCATTACATGTGCCTGGTGTGTGTCTCTGGGGACCGTCAAATGTTCCGGCACATAAAGAGGCGGAGGTGTACGACGATTCTCTACTCTTACATCAGGAATATCCAAGAGGTATTTCTCTACCAGGCGGATGATTTTCTTGAAATCATATTGTCCCTGAACAAAAAACACCATATTCCCCGGTTGGTAAAACCGGCGGGTAAACGATAGAACGTCTTCCGTGCGAAAACTCCGCAGCAGTTCCGGTTTACCAAGAATGTTTCTTCCCAATGGATGGTTGCGGAAGATCATATCTTCAAAATCATCGAAGATCAGTTCCGACGGAGTATCCTCATACGACTGGATTTCATCAATAATGACCTCCGTTTCTTTTTCTATCTCATGCTGCGGAAAGGTTGAATGAAATACAATATCCCCCAACAGTTCAAGCGCCCGTTCCAGATGTTCTTTCAGGAAAGCGGCATAGACCACCGTTTCTTCCTTATTAGTGTAAGCATTCAGGTCGCCCCCCACATTCTCCATCCGGTTGAGGATATGCCAGGCTTTACGCTTCTCCGTTCCTTTAAAAATCAGGTGTTCTACAAAATGGGCCATTCCCTGCTCATTCTCTGCCTCATCGCGCGTTCCGGCATCGATCGCAAAACCACAATAAGCTACTTTTGAGAGGGTCGGTTCATGGATAATACGTAAGCCATTTGGCAATGTATATTCGTTACCTTGCATTGTTTTATACTTCCTTATTGAATTAATGCCACAAAAATACAATAAAACTTATTGCTGTTTATAGAAAATTGCAGATATTTGTGGACTATAACAGCAACAACGTATATGGAAAAGATAGGAATATTCTGTTCCGCCTCCGAAAACATTGACAAAATGTACTTCGAAAGTGCCCGCCAAATAGGAGAATGGATGGGGCAGAAAGGCAAAACCTTGATATATGGAGGGGCCAGCCTCGGACTGATGGAATGTGTAGCCCGCGCCGTGAAAGAAAACGGAGGCAAGGTCATCGGAGTTGTTCCCGCCAAACTGGAGGAGAACGGCAAAGTAAGCATTCTGTTAGACGAAGAAATTCATACCCGCAATTTGAGTGACCGCAAAGACATCATAACGGAGAAGTCGGAGGTTTTAGTCGCACTACCCGGAGGCGTCGGTACACTCGATGAGATTTTCCATGTAATAGCTGCTGCTTCTATCGGTTATCACCGGAAAAAGGTCATCTTCTACAACGAATATGGTTTCTATGACGAACTATTAAAAGCACTCCACACACTGGAGGACAAAGGTTTTGCACGACAACCATTCTCAACCTACTACGAAGTAGCAAACACATTGAACGAATTAAAAGAAAAAATAAACTGATTATATGATAGACTCCATCAAACAACTTTTGCAACAGGAAGCACAAGCTGTGCTCAACATCCCTGTAACAGACGCTTATGAAAAAGCAGTGAAACTGATTGTAGAACAAATACATCAGAAAAAGGGAAAACTGGTAACTTCCGGTATGGGAAAAGCCGGACAGATTGCCATGAACATTGCTACAACTTTTTGTTCCACCGGTATTCCATCTGTCTTTCTGCACCCCAGCGAAGCACAACACGGGGATTTGGGTATTTTACAAAAGAATGATTTACTCCTGTTGATCTCCAACTCGGGCAAGACACGGGAGATTGTGGAATTAACCCGTCTGGCTCATAATCTGGATCCGGATTTGAAGTTTATTGTTATTACCGGCAATCCGGACAGTCCGTTGGCAAAAGAGTCGGATGTTTGTCTTAGTACCGGTAAGCCGGCTGAAGTCTGTGTGTTAGGCATGACTCCTACTACCTCTACCACTGCCATGACAGTGATCGGAGATATATTGGTGGTACAAACCATGAAAGAAACCGGATTTACGATCGCCGAATATTCAAAACGCCATCATGGTGGTTATCTGGGAGAAAAATCAAGATCACTATGCGAAAAGTAATCGGTATCGGAGAGACAATCCTCGATATCATCTTTCGAGGTGACCAGCCTTCCGCAGCCGTACCGGGAGGCTCTGTATTCAACGGCATCGTCTCATTGGGACGAATGGGAATAAACGTCGGCTTCATCAGTGAAACCGGGAATGACCGTGTAGGCAATATTATCCTACAGTTTATGCGTGAGAATAATATCCCAACCGATCATGTCAACGTATTCCCGGACGGAAAATCACCGGTATCTCTGGCTTTTCTCAACGAGCAAAGCGATGCAGAATATATATTTTACAAAGATTATCCCAAACAACGCTTGGACGTCCTATTCCCTAAATTAGAGGAAGATGACATTGTGATGGTCGGTTCGTATTATGCATTGAATCCGGTACTGCGGGAAAAGGTTCTCGAATTACTCGATCAGGCACGAGAAAAGAAAGCCATCATCTATTATGACCCGAATTTCCGCTCTTCTCATAAGAACGAAGCCATGAAACTGGCTCCAACCATTATTGAGAATCTTGAATATGCAGATATCGTACGTGGTTCATTAGAGGATTTCCTCTATATGTATAATATGCAGGATATAGACAAGATATACAAGGATAAAATCAAGTTCTATTGCCCACGATTCATCTGTACTGCAGGCGGGGAAAAGGTAGCATTGCGCACCAATCTAGTCAACAAAGATTACCCGGTAGAACCGTTACAGGCAGTCAGCACCATTGGAGCCGGCGACAATTTTAATGCAGGACTCATTTATGGATTACTCAAATATGATGTTCGATACCGCGATCTAAATAACTTGAATGAAGAAATCTGGGATAAAATAATCCAATGCGGAAAAGACTTCGCAGCGGAAGTTTGCGGAAGTTTCAGCAATTCTGTTTCGGTAGAGTTTGCAAAGAAATACAGGTAAAACTACAGATTAAGATTTATAAACCAACAGCCTATCCTACAAAGAATTTATATTATATAATCCATATTAAGTTAATCAGTAAGCCTTAACTTAATATGGATTTTCTTATCTTTGCAAACACCACAATTAATACGCAATCTTACTTAATACACATGAAAAGATTTATTCTGCCTCTATTAATAATAATCCTTATTCTTACCAGTTTGCCTACAAAAGCAAATAATGAGATCGAATCATTATTAAAAACATTAGATAAATCTCTACAACACAAATCTGTCTATACTAAACAAAAACAAAGGCAAATAGACAGTTTAAAAATAGTATTAAGGCAATCCGACAATATTCAAGAAAAAATAGGAATTGCCCAGTCCCTTTGTTTTGAATATTCATCTTTTCAGAAAGATTCTGCTTTAGTTTATGCCATCCACATGAATAACCTTGCTCAAAAAAGTAATGACAAAGAACTACTAATTGAGGCGAAATTAGATTATTCAAGAATACTATCTTCTATGGGCTTTTTCAAAGAAGCCTTAGCGATTGTCAACTCAACACAACAAGAGCAATTATCTCCGCGGCTGAAAGCTGAATATTTTCTCGGACAAGTCACAATTTATAATCATCAGAAAACTTTTGCCTCAAATGAGAATGATGCACAAGAGAACGATCTGATTGCACAAATTTATCGCGATTCACTTCTTCAATGCAAGGAAGTCCCCTCAAACGTACGAGCATTCATGTCAGCACCGACACTTCTCTTCCATAAAAAATACGATAATGCTATTCACATATTAGACAGCGTCTACAAAAGTTATGCACCTTATTCACGAGATGCCGGAATAATTGCATATTCTTTAGCTTCTGCCTATCAAGGCAAAAATGACTCTGAAAATATGATTAAATATTTCGCGATATCCGCTATCTCCGACGTATTAAATGGAGCCAGAGAGAATCTCTCTCTAAAAATACTCGCCAAATTGATCTTTGAAAGCGGAGACATAGACCGGGCATATAAATATATGAAAAATGCAATGGAGGATGCTATCCTATGTAATGCGAGAATCAATACTATTGAAGCTTCAGACATGTACCTTTTTATAGATAAGGCATTTCAGGAAAAGGAAAAAAATAAATTTATCACCATAACCATATTGCTTGTAGCATTGTGTTTTGTCTGTATCTTATTGTGTGCTTTGTTCATACAACTAAAAAAACAAAAAAGAAAAGTGGAGCAAGCCAATGAAAGTTTATCCTATCATCTTTATGAGATACAACAAATGAACTCAATATTAGCAGATAATAATAAAATCAAAGAAGAATATGTAGGACTATATATGGAACAATATACCAGTTATATTAACAAAATAGCCAATTTTAAAAAGAGGGCGCTTAAAATAGCCAAAAGCGAAGATATTAAAAAAGTGACGTCATTCCTTCACTCTTCACTCAACACAGAAGAAGATCTGACTGAATTTTATAATAACTTTGATAAAGCAATTCTAAATCTTTTTCCTAATTTCGTTGAGGATTTTAATGCATTGCTCTTACCGGAAAATGTAATTATTCCAGGTCCGGGTAAACTTTTAACACCTGAATTACGTATCTTCGCACTAATCCGCCTGGGAATTACAGATAGCGTAAAAATAGCCCACTTCCTGCAATATTCATTGTCGACTATCTATAATTACCGTTCAAAAATGCGAATCAAAGCAAATGGAGATCGGAATGAATTTGAAGAAAAAGTGGCTCGAATCGGGCAATAAATTCAAGAATAATAGTCTATCAGCCACACAATAGCATTTACATTTATGTGATATCCATCAACACGTATACACCTAATTATCAAACAGGTACATCTTACAAGCATTTACAATTCGCTTACTACCCATTTTATAAGTAGTCGGAATAAGGTATTTTTGTAGAGTCACAGTAGCAGTGATACCTGGGACTTGATCTCCAATGATTAATTCCCCAATAAATTGAAAAACAAAATTGGACTATTTTATAAATATCAATTAATGAAAGGAAACTATGAATAGCCTATTGCTCAATGTTATTTGTGCTTTCGCCATTGCGAACACAAATCCTAACGCAGAAAGAGCCCAGCAAAGCTTGGATGCCCTTTACAAAAACTATGCAGCACCCAATACTTGTTTGCTGCGCGAAAATTATCCTTCTGACCAGAACAACAAAGCAACTTATCTAGCGTCAGAAGAACAAGCAAAAAGACATAATGAATATTCTTATCTTTGGCCGTACTCGGGTACATTCTCTGCAGTAAACGCACTGTTGGAGAGCACTGGAAACAAAAAATACAAGAAACTTCTGGAAAATAAAGTACTACCCGGATTGGAAGAGTATTTCGACACACGAAGAGAACCATTCGCTTACTCATCCTATATCAGTAATCAACCTCTCTCTGATCGTTTTTATGATGACAACGTTTGGCTAGGCATTGATTTTACCGATTCTTACCACATGACCAAAAAACAAGCTTATCTGAAAAAAGCCAAACTGATATGGGAGTTTATTCTTAGCGGAAAAGACGATGTACTCGGAGGAGGTATTTACTGGTGTGAACAGAAAAAAGAGTCAAAAAACACCTGTTCAAATGCTCCCGGAACCGTATTCGCACTCAAGCTGTTCCAAGCCACTCAAGACAGTATCTATCTGAAGCAAGGAAAAGAATTATACGAATGGACCAAAGCGAACCTGGAAGATCCCAAAGATCATTTATACTTTGACAATATCGCACTTAACAAGAAAATCGGTCGTGCCAAATTTGCTTATAATAGCGGGCAAATGATGCAGGCCGCCGCCCTACTCTATCAGATTACCAAACAGAAGAATTATCTGGAAGATGCTCAAAATATAGCTGAAGCATGCCACAAATACTTTTTCGCTCCTTTCAATTCTCCTGACGGTCAAACTTTCCAATTATTGAGAAAAGGCAATATCTGGTTCACGGCAGTTATGTTAAGAGGGTTTATAGAGCTGTATAAGATAGATCACAACAAAACCTATCTGACTGATTTCCAAAAAAGTCTCGATTATGCATGGCAACATGCCAGGGACGAACGGGGACTCTTCCAAACAGATTGGAGCGGAACAGATAAAAGCGATAAAAAATGGCTGCTGACACAAGCTGCTTTTGTCGAAATGTATGGCAGACTAGCCGGAATCAATTTACAATAAACACTCTTAATCATCCACTCAAAAACACTGGAAATATGAAGAAAAGGAATATCGGATTATGCGTTGTTGCAACTACTTTATTCATGGGAAGCCATGCCCAAGCAACCGAACTTGTTTTAGCCAAAGATCATACCAATGTAGTCAATCAGGCGGCTGAAATTGCAGCTTACAAAAGCAACCGCCCACCTGTAAACCAGCGACTTTTTAAATCAAAAGCTGTGGAAGCAGAAATCATCAGGGTAAAAAAGCTGCTTACCAATCAGAAACTGGCATGGATGTTCGAAAATTGTTTCCCCAATACCCTGGAAACAACCGTTCATTACCGCACAACAGATGGCAAGCCCGACACTTTTGTTTACACAGGCGATATTCATGCCATGTGGCTGCGTGATTCCGGAGCACAAGTCTGGCCTTACATACAGTTGGCAAATAAAGATCCGGAACTGAAAAAAATGCTTGAAGGAGTGATCCGCAGGCAATTTAAATGCATCAATATCGATCCTTATGCCAATGCTTTCAACGACGGTGCTGTCGGAGGGGAATGGATGTCCGACCTCACCGACATGAAACCGGAATTGCATGAAAGAAAATGGGAAATAGATTCGCTTTGCTATCCGTTACGTCTGGCTTACCAATACTGGAAGGAAACGGGTGATGCCAGCATTTTTGATAGTGAATGGATACAGGCCATCACCAACGTGCTGACTACTTTCAAAGAGCAACAACGTAAAGAGGGTGTAGGTCCTTATAAATTTCAACGTAAAACGGAACGCGCACTCGACACTTTAAACAATAACGGACTAGGCGCTCCCGTGAATCCTGTCGGACTCATTGTTTCAGCTTTCCGTCCGTCGGACGATGCAACAACCCTGCAATTCCTTGTGCCTTCAAATTTCTTCGCGGTTTCCTCTCTAAAGAAAGCTGCCGAGATTTTGAATACAGTCAATAAAAATACCGACCTGGCAAAGCAATGTACAGACCTGGCAAAGGAAGTAGAAGCTGCATTAAAAAAATATGCGACCTATAACCATCCTGAATATGGCACGATTTACGCTTTTGAAGTAGACGGCTTCGGAAATCATTTCTTAATGGATGATGCCAACGTGCCCAGCTTGTTAGCGATGCCGTATTTGGGTGATGTGGACATCAACGACCCTATCTATCAAAACACACGCCGCTTTGTATGGAGCAAGGATAATCCTTATTTCTTCAAAGGAAAAGCAGGAGAAGGTATTGGGGGACCTCACATCGGTTATGACATGGTATGGCCTATGAGCATCATGATGAAAGCTTTCACCAGTCAGGACGATCAGGAGATAAAGACTTGCGTAAAAATGCTCATGAATACAGATGCAGGAACAGGCTTCATGCACGAATCTTTTCATAAAGACGATCCAAACAACTTTACCCGCGCCTGGTTTGCCTGGCAAAACACTTTATTTGGCGAGTTAATTTTAAAACTTGTCAATGAAGGAAAGACCGACTTACTGAATAGCATACAGTAAAAAAACAACTATTTTATAAAAGCTTCCCTATCAAGGGAGGCTTTTTTAATAAGAAGAATCGTTTTTAAAAGTCCTCAAGAAAGTAAAGTCAGATATTATTTGTATTATTGCAAGAATAAAGTGCAATGCTTCATTCTATAACCATGAAAACACTTACGTATAAGTTCATTATATTGTTATTCAGTCTGCTTTGCTATACCTTAAACAGCAATGCCTATAACCTCCGCCAAATCAATAATAAAGACGGGCTATCCAACAGTTCAATCCTGTCAGTTGGACAAGACGAGAATCATCTGATGTTATTCGGCACATGCGATGGTTTGAATATCTTTGATGGAAAAGATATCCAAATTTTCAGGTCTACACCCTCCAATCAAGCTATCAAGGGAAACTTTATAGAGAAAATTATCACGACTCAACCTGGAACTTATTGGATTAGAACGAATTCCGGACTAAACAAAATGAATTCTCAAAAAGGAGAATTCTTGTTTTTCCCAGAGTTTGCCGGCCACAACTTCATTTTCACAGATTGTCAGCATGACCTTTTCATATATGATGGAATCGGAAATTTACAGATATTCAATGAAAAGACCAAGCAATTTCAATCTGTCCTAATCCATAAATCCGAGCCAATTCCTCTTTCAGACATACTCGATATTAAGTTCGACTCCCAAAACAGACTTTGGGTATATGTAAAAAACGAAATGTATTACTGTTTCTCCTTATACAATAAGAACACAAATCAACCTTATATTGAATTACATGAAGTAAAACATTTTAATAAAAATATAACAAAAGCTTTTGCGGATGGAGATTATGAATTTATTGTGGACCAAGATGATATATTATATATGATCAGTTCCGAAGCTCCACAGATAACACACATTGCAGACATCAGTTGGCTTACTCACCAGAAAGGAGATATTAGCTCTATCATTAAATATAAAGAAGATCTTTTTATTAGTTTCCAGACAGAAGGTGTTGTAAAGTTAACTCTTACTCCCGAAAAAAAAGAACCCTATTCTATTATTGATTTACAGATTCACTGTGGTGTGCTTTCAATGATGAAAGACAAATCACAAAATATCGTTTGGATAGGTACAGACGGACAAGGAGTTTATAAATACACAGAGGAAGAATACACCTTAAATTCTTACCTATTTTCTCAAATATCTACCAAAGTCCAAAAACCGGTCAGAGCTATTTTCAAAGATGATCTGGATAATTTGTGGCTAGGAACAAGAGGAGACGGAATCATATTGTTACCCTCTTTCCTTTCAGCCCAAGAATCCCCCATTCATTTTTCTTCCGGCAACAGCCAATTAAATGAAAATTCCGTATACGCATTTGCACCCAGTAGAAAAAATATCCTATGGATAGGAAACGATGGAGGTTTGAATTACTATTCGTACACAAAGAAGAAAATTCAGAAAGTAATCCTCCCTCCTAAGATCGAATCAATCAATTACGTTCACTCCATACATGAAATAAATGATTCTACCTTATGGGTTACGACAGGAGGAACCGGAGTACTTAAGCTAATCCTTGATACAAAACAAGTTATTCCTACTGTAAAAAAGATTAAGACGTATATACACAAAGAAGAAAACCTAATTTACAACTATTTCTTCACATCTTTGCAGAGTTCTGATTCTTTATTATTTGGAAATAGAGGATATGGCATCTTCTCCATCCCTCAAAAACAAGACGTTTTGTCAAATATATATTTCAATAACAATCCAGCCGAACAAGCTGCCAATGACATCTTTAGCATGGAAAAAGACCCAAAAGGTAATTTTTGGCTAGGAACTAGTATGGGACTTGTGGAATACACAAAAGATAATCAAATCAAAACATATAAAGAACTCAATGAATTCATAAACAGTATAGTCCACGCCATACAGTCTGACAACGATGGTAATCTGTGGTTAAGCACCAACAAAGGTATCATAAGATATAACCCTAATGATGAGACCTTCCAGCTGTATGGTCAAGAAGAAGGGATTGATGTCATTGAATATTGTGATGGCGCATCTTTTGTGGACCAACAAAGCCAGACATTGTACTTTGGAGGCATCAATGGTTTTGTCACCATCCACAAGGAAAAGTTGAAGACAGAGGAATCCATATTCCCCATTTTAATATCTAATTTAAATGTCCTGGGGGAAAATGTTATGTTAGCAGACTTCTTATCACAAGAAAAAGATAAAAACAAACTATCATTAAACTATCAACAACACTCATTCACACTAAAGATTTCCGTTCCCGACTATATTTACAGTAGCAGTATTCTTCTATATTACCGAATCAAAGAAACAGATGAAAACTGGACTAAGATTTCAAGTAATACACTTAACTTTACCAACATGGTTCCGGGAGAATATACACTCGAAATCAAATATATTAATCAAGCCATTAACAAAGAAAGTAATGTGTTCTCTATCCACATTCACATTACTCCTCCTTGGTATACCTCTGCTTGGGCTTATATCGTGTACTATTTAATCGGCCTGACCTGCATATTCTTTATCATACACTCAATTCTCCGCCGAAACCGTTTAAAGAAAGCACGGGAACTTAAAGAATTGGAACAAGTTCATCAAAAGGAAGTGTATGAATCCAAATTAGAGTTCTTCACCAATATAGCATATGAGTTTTCGACTCCGCTAACACTGATCTTCGGTCCTTGTAACCGTATCATTGATAATTGTTCAGATAAAAATACAGTAAAATATGCCAAAGTCATTCAACGTAATGCGGAAATACTAAATGATCTGACCCAAGAGATAGTCACATTCCGCAGCATCGAGTCCAAAGAACGAAAACCATATATAGAGCAACTGCCAGTGGGCGAAATTATCTCAAAAGACCTTATCACCTTCGTCGATCAAGCATATTCAAATCAAATACTTTTCGAAAAAGAAATAGATTCTGCACTTATATGGAATAGTGATCGTTTCTTTTTAAGAACAATTATCATCAACTTATTATCAAACGCTTTTCACCATACAGGCAAGTCTGGCAAGATAGTTGTTCAAATCAATATACAAGAAGATAATTTATCAATCAACATCACGTTCCTAGGAAAGATCACGAAAAAAGAAATCCAGGTAATAACAGGCGAGTATCATCTTTTGAAAAATATAAAGGATACGTATGACACCAAACTTCTACGCCATGAACTCGGGCTCACGATGTCACATAATATGGTGAAACTACTACAAGGAGAACTAATAGTAGACACAACAGAAGAAAAAGTACAGTTTACAATAAAACTTCCCCAACTTGAATCGGATCCTCAAGAGATGAAGGTAAGCGATATCGATCCGATACATTCCGCTCATCTAAAAATGGAAAACAATCCGGAAATCAAGGATATGGTTCCCGAATTTAACATTCTCCGACAGACTCTCTTTTTAATTGAGCCAAACAAAGAGATGTCATGGTTCCTTATAGACACTTTCCATGAAGATTTTAACATCATCCCTATCCAAGACTACACACTGGCAACGCAAAAACTAGAGACTTACCAACCAGACTTAATAATTTACGACATTACTGGTAACTTTGTGGAAGGAATTGAATTTACTCAACAATTGAAAAGTAGCAAGAATCACGCACATATTCCCGTTATTCTATTATCTGGTGAACGAAATATAGAAGAACAAATAAAAGGAATCAATGCAGGAGCCGAAATGTATATCTTTAAACCCTTCTACAGTGACTACCTGAAAATATCGGTCAACAAGATATTAAATAGAAAGGAAACTTTAAAGAGTTATTTCAACTCTCCCAAAAGTGCTTACGATCTATCTAATGCAAAGTTAATACACAAAGAGGACAAAAAGTTCATTGAAACAATACTTGATATCATTAATGCTAATCTAGATAATAAAGACTTGTCAGCAGCTTTCATTGCCAATGAACTCCACATTAGTATGAGACATCTCTATCGTAAATTAAGCGAAATCGGAGAAGTGAGGTCTATAGCCAATATGATTAAGGATTGCAAGTTGCAAGTAGCAAAAGACCTTCTCATCAATACAAAGCTTTCGATTGACGAAATTGCCTATAAATCAGGTTTCACCGCTCGAAGTACTTTCTTCAGAAGTTTTACGGAAAAATATCACATTACTCCCAAAGAATTTCGCAAACAACAAGAATAAGATTACCACTATCTTATCGCTACTATATACAAAATCTCCCGAATGCCTCAAATCCCATTATAAAGGATTAAATCCGGCATCCGGGAGATCTTATAGGGTTTCGTCAGTTATTGAGTTTTCAATAACTCTTTTTATTTCAACGTAATATTTTGTTGGCTGACAATGTTTCTTGATGAAACTCCCAACATCAACTTAAATACACCCGGATCAACTACAAAATCATGTTTATCCACACTATAATAAGAGAATGAGTCTTTTGTCAGGTCCATCTCAACTTCAGCTGACTGCCCTGGTTCAAGATATACCTTTTTAAAGGACTTCAACTCTTTTAGAGGTTGTTCAACACCATTATTACTCGGTTTACCGATATAAAGCTGAACCACTTCTGATCCGCCCTTCTTGCCGGTATTAGTCAATTTGCAAGTTATCTTTGCCTTTCTATCATCCACAGGATCCTGAAAAACTCTCATATCAGACAGTTTGAAAGTAGTATATGACAAACCGAATCCAAACGGATATTGCACTTCACGGTTAAATTTATCATAACCACGATAACCCACAAAGATTCCTTCCGTATAAGGCACATGGAAATCATGGTCAGGATCGTAATAACTATTGTATGTAGGATTATCTTCCCATTTCTTTTCAAAAGTAATAGGTAGTTTACCCGACGGACTTACTTCACCGAACAAGATATTGGCAAGTGCATTTCCCGACTCCTGACCTGTATACCAACTCCAAAGCAAACCTTTGAGAGAAGGCTCCCATGACTGCATTTCAACATTGCCACCAGCATTGACAACTCCAATTATCGGTTTTTTACTCTTTATGACCGTCTCAATCATCGTTCTACTCGCTTCCGGTAATTCAAAAGTTCTATCACTATTTTCCGACTCCGTATCAGAGTTAAATCCAAAACATGCAATAATCATATCATATTCATTCAATCGCTCAACGAACATGTTCTTACTATTATCAGCTTCCGCTGTATTCTGCCACAACAAATTAGCACTTGCACCTCCACCTTCCTGGAAGTAGTCAATCTGAATATTATATTTCTGACCAGCTTTCAACTGCATAGTATACTTGGAAGTCCTATAACCAGATGGTCTGAATTCATCAATTACTTTTTTTCCATCAATAAACAGATTATAACCATCATCTCCGCCAAGAGTAAACTCATACTCTGCATTCTTATCCGAACAAATAGTTCCTGTCCACCTAACTGAAAAATGATCAGCCGGCATACCCTTATAACCAGTACCACTACTCCAACTATAGTTTATTCTACTTTCAAATTGATCTACAACCGGACTACCTTCTAAATTCATATTATTATAATAGCACGCTCTGAATCCTCTCTGTTTCAAACTACCATCCGTAAATATAATAGGATCAAAACAATCATACTCATCAACATATTCCGCCTTTATTCCATATTTTTCGGCAGCCTTACGAATCCCTTCAAATGCGCTGACATAACTAAACGGATTTACCGAACCACTGCCACCACCACAGACATAACCATTGGCATTTTTTCCTACAACCGCAATTTTCTTGTATTTTTTAGGATTGACAGGAAGAATATTCTTCTCATTCTTCAATAATACAATTGCTTCGTTTGCCACTTTAAGAGCAGTCTCCACAGAGGCCGGATTATCTAAAGGTATGTTTTTATCTTGTTGCTGTGCATCTAAAAAACCAAATCCGATTATAACACGAAGAATATGGCGTATTCTTTCATTAATGGTGTCCATTGTCACATAGCCGGTACGCAGGTAATAAGCGATCTCCTGTGGTTTATTCTTTTCCGCTCCCGGCATTTCTAAGTCCATTCCTGCATTACAAGTAGGAATCGAATATTGAGCCGCGCTCCAATCTGAAACGACCATACCATTGAACCCCCATGTTTTTCTCAACACATCCTTCAATAGCCAAGGATTTTCATTCGTATAAATGCCATTTACCAAGTTATAACTGGTCATTACCGCTCCAACCTCCGCTTCTTGAACAGCAGCTTTAAAAGCTGGGAAGTAAATTTCATGGGCAGTCCTTTCATCTATATCATTACTAATCCGAGCCCTATCATAATCTGAATTATTCGCCAAGAAATGCTTTACAGTAGCCATCACCTTCTGACTCTGAACTCCTTTTATATAGCCTACTGTTGTTCTGGCTGTCAGATATGGATCTTCGCCCATATACTCAAAGTTACGGCCACACATCGGAGCACGATGAATATTTACAGCCGGTCCCAATATGATATGTATTCCACGAGCTCTGCAATCCCGTCCCAATGACTGTCCGTATTCATAAGCCAGTTTTTCGTTCCAAGTGGCAGCAAGTGCCAGACCACATGGGTAGGCATTCGTTTCAATACGGTGTCCTACTCCTTGAGGACCATCAGACATCCTAATTGCCGGTACCCCCAATCGTTTGATCGGTTTTGTGTGAAACTGAAAGTCTCCACTTATGTAATCCAGTTTTTCTTGAATGGTCATCTGATTAAGAATCTCGTCCACCTTTTTATCCACATCGGAGGTATACCATTTTTGCGCAAAAGCAAAACCACCGTTGCAAAGTAGAAAAGAAATAAATAATGCTTTTCTGATTTTTGTACTCATAATTTCTCTTTTAAGTTTATTTTCATTAATTCCATTGGATTTGTTGGTCCATATCCGGTATCAAACTATTGATCTTACGTTCCATACTTAATGAACCTTCTGCACGATAAGATATTACTTTACCCGGTACAGTGGTTATATCATCATATCTATATCTCATATAAATAGTATAATAACGATGAACCAAGTAGGGCAAAACAGCATCTTTTTCTTCCCAAATCTCATAAGTCGGTTGACCTTCAACCTCAAAATTAATTTGGGGATTCACGGCCTTAACAGATAAATTTCCTTTCTTCTTTCCTTTTTCATCGACCTGTCCTTCTTCAAACTTTACATTTATCTTATAATCAGCTCTATCTATTGCATTATCTTCTTTGGTTCCCGCATAAAAAAATACAGTATTCTCATCTACAACATGTGCCCTACGCCTATCTACAACTAATGGAGCATCCTCTGTATCAATAAAATAGATATTCATTGCCATGGCAGAATAAGTACCGGAATAGTCATTAAATGGCAAAATATGGAGCAATGCTTTATGGATTCCTTTCCGTACATTTGTTATATAAGAGGAGTTATCCTCTATCTTCAAAGGCAACACCCATTCCTGTGACAAATCCAAATCTTCAAATTTAAATTTTATTTGGAATAATTCTTTATTTGATCCTCCGGGAATGTGACATACAGGTGACAATAATTCATAATACTTCTCCGGTAACTGTGAATACCATAAGTCCGTCCTATACTGGAATTTCTCTTCGTTCAAAATACCTAATGTGTCATTATCTACGACAATATTCACATCGACAGCTTCGTCAGATAAAGTCAAGCCACTTCGCAGAACGGGAAGATCATAAACGACTTCTCCACTAGGATGATAACGCAAATAAATATCTGCCACACCTTCGCCACCAACCGGTGCTTTCAAAGAGACCATATGAGGATATAATTCCTCTACCCACTCATTATTACATGCACTAAAAACAGAAAACATGCATAACATCATTATATAAGTATTTATTCTTTTCATATTCGTAAATTTATAGATTAATCATAAGTTTTCCATCCCGGAGCCTGAGTCATGCGTTTATTGTGTTTCAGTTCACCATAATCTATAGGCCAGAAATACATCTTACGCGAAAAAGAGGTTTGTAATTTTTCTACCCGAACCCGGTCATAGAAATCTTCAGCTTTAGCCTGGGTCATCAGTACATTACACCCATAAACAGGTTCCGCTTCTTCCTTTTCCACATCTTTCCAACGCCTTAAATCATAATAACGTTGATTTTCACCCAACAGCTCAATCTGCCGTTCACGTTTCAAATATTTACGAAGTTCACCACTATCTTCATATACCTGTTCTTCATAATCAGGCACTCCTCCACGAATACGAATCTGCGAAATCGCTCTACTCATTTCTTCCTTATCGCGGGAGATCGTATATGGTATACCATCCCAAGTGGCCACCTCAAAACTACTTCCCGGAGTCAATTCATTCAAAGCTTCGGCGTACATTAATAAGATGTCAGCATAGCGGATCGCACAATCCACTTTATCATAGATTTTACCATTATTCGTGTTGCAATCTTTCGGATTAATATATTTCATCATCCCGATACCTGTCGGCTGCCATTTATCAGAAGCATTCGTTCTACCATTCGTATTTCCTCTATAATACCACATCTGTAAATTCCGATAGTTACCATCCCTCGCACTTGCAAAAGGCCAAAATGCTCCGTTAAATGCAACGCTAGCATAGAAACGAGGTTCACGATTTGCATACTCCTTCCAAACTCCGGAGCGCACTTGGGGATATTTACCCTCATTCACTTCCTGTTCCGTTACAAAGCGTTCTCCTACCGGAGTTTCCGACAAGAATTTATTGAGATCAAATGGTTCTCCATTTGCCAAAGCGTAAGCATCACATTGCTTAGCAGTCAGTCCATGGCAATTATTCCCCCCAGCCGAACCAGGCATCTGATCATTGGCCATAGAGTTAACACCATCTCCTAATCCATTATTTCCACGAGTAAAAATCAATTCCGGATTTTCTACAGCATACAAATCACCATTAAAAATAGCACGATAAGATTCAAACGGATCAATATCCGCCCACCCTTCCGGAAAATTCTTTTCTGAATACAATTTATGATAGGGCGGTTTTACCGTAGCAGGGTAAGCCTCACTTCCCCTGCTCTTATAGGGAGCTGTATATAATTTATATACTCCTCGATCAGCAAGATCTACAACGTCTTTTGCCGCTGCCGCCGCTCTGGCCCACTTCTTTTCATCATAAGTCTGCGACATTAAAATACGCCCTTTATCATCCACAAAATCTGAAAACTTGTCCGGATCATCCGGATGAGGATTATTAATAGGGCTTGCGGTGAACAACAATGCCTTTGCGCGGGTAGCTAATGCCGCTCCTTTTGTTGCACGAGCAATATTCCGATTATTTCGTTTTTCCGGCAAATCTTTAGCCGCTAACACCATCTCGTCAGCAATATAATCTACTACCTCATCATAAGTACTCCGGGGGTATGACATCTCATCATAAGTAGCATCAATACTTACAGTTTCACCGGGCATAATAGGCACAGGTCCATATTTCCTCAACAATAACCAATAAAAATATCCACGCAGGAAACGAGCCTGTGCTTTCATATCAGCAATTTCGGTTTGCGTAAGTTCCTCGTTTATATCAATATTATTAATCAATATGGATGCTTGCCGGATTCCTTCATAACATTTCACGTAAGTGGCCCATGTCCAACCATAATCATATTCTCCAAATTTAAACTTACGATAATTAATATTTCCGTTTGTTTCATTAAATATCATATCATCAGAATAGTTAGTTACAATTTGAGAAATAGTCCCAATCTCAATATTGGCACCTAACAAATGGTTATAACAATATGAAAGCCATTGCTCGGAATAATCTTTACTTTTGAATATTTTGTCTTCGTTTTGTCTATCTTCGAAGAACTTCTCCACACTTAAGTAATCAGAACAAGAAGAAAAAACAGCTCCTATTCCCAAGCTACAAATCATAGCCCATATTATATATTTCTTTTTCATGTGTCTTTCTATATTTAGATGTTTATTGTTAATCCTAATGTATATGCTTTAGATAACGGATAAACCTGTCCGTTGCTACTTCCCAATTCAGGATCCCACAACTTAAAGCTGGAGAAAGTGACCAGATTAGTCCCCATAAAGTAAATACGAATATTATTCAGACGTATTTTGTTGACTATACTCTTAGGAATAGTGTATCCAACCTCCAGATTTTTAAGTCGCAAATATGATCCATTACGCATCCAGTAAGTCGATGACTGATAATTATTGTTATTTCCACCATAACTTAAGCGAGGATATTTAGCATTAGGGTCTTCATTTTCCCCTAATATCCACCGATTGGATTTCACTACATCTGTTAAAATATTCCCCCAGTCACCATCTTTAAATGGATATACGGTATACCCGTCAATAAAGAATGTAGATTTTCCGGCACCTTGAAAAAGAACATTCACATCAAATCCTTTCCATTGGGCAGAAAAGCCAAATCCATAAATCAAATTCGGACGATTTGTGGCTCCAATAGGTACATAATCTTTATCATTGACGATGCCATCTCCATTCACATCGCGATATTTGATATCTCCTGGCATAACATCTCCCCAAGTCTGCTTTGCACTATTACGGATATCATCATAATCTTTAAATAATCCTTCAGCAATCAAACCGCGAGGCTGACTCACTTGAAAACCTGTGGCCAAAGTATATTTATAGTTGGTAACTTCCTCATCATACTCCAGAATTTTACTCTTACTATATGTAATATTTCCACGCAAAGTTAAGTTTACATTTCCTATCTTTTGTTTAAATCCGAAATTTCCATCGAGTCCTCTTGAAGAAACAGCGCTTACATTAGTCGCATACGATAACGAAGAATTCAACCCAACACTCACAGGTATAAAACTGCGTGATTGATAAATCCCATCACGACGCTCATAGAAATAATCAATCGTACCCGTAAATCTATCATCCCACAAAGAAAAGTCTATACCAATGTCGTGCTTGGTAGCAATTTCCCACGTCACATTTGTCGTTGCATATTTCGTATAAGTTAATCCATCATAGAAATAGGAAGTTTCGAGGTCGGAATAATTAAAACCATTACCAGAAGAATTTCCGAAACTAGGTAAATATGGAAAACGATCGTTCATTGTATCATTACCAACTTTACCATACGAATAACGAAGTTTGAACATATTCATCCATTTCAAGTGTTTCTTAACAATCGGTTCTTCTGCTATATTCCAGGCAGCCGAATATGCTGGAAAAAAACCGAATTGGTGATTAGGAGCAAAATTCTCAGAACCATTGTATCCAAAATTAAAGTCCACAAAATAGCGATACTTCCAGCCATAAGTGAATCGACCGGCCAGTCCTTGATGCCGTCTGTCTATTCCTTGTATGACATCTGAATTGCTTGTCGTATTAATTATTTTATCCTGTGTATATTTCAGAACTCCACCAATAAGGTGGTCACTAAAGGAACGATTGTAATGTAGTTCTGCCTCCAAATATTCTTTGCGTTCACCTGTTGAAGAAGATTGTTGACTCATGATCTCTTCCCCTCTTACTTTCGTTGGAACCAACTTTCCATCAGAATCCCGATTCTGCTCTACTTTCCACATTTCAGGAAGTTTCTTGCGATTATTCCATTGAGCATTGTTCGTATCCATACCAAAGCGTCCGACAAATTTCAATCCTTTGGTTATGAAATCAAACTTCTGTTCCAATGTTATATCCGCCTGCATTTTATTATTCCAATGTTCTTGGTAACCTGTCTGCGTAGAAGCAGCCCATGGATTCATACGCCCGTCAGAATTTCCATAGGCCGGTATACGTCCGTCGGAAAACAATACAGGAGAAGTGATTGGGCTATACCCCATTACTGATTCCCAAACACTATTACCCACACCCGGCTGATTCATTTTATCCAAAGACCCTGCAATTCCTACTCTTACTAATGTAGATTTTGTAATATCCATATCAACATTCACACGATAATTCCAACGGTGATAACTGGAATTGGTATCGTAATCCTTCAATCCTTCATCTACATTATACATACCTGCTTCTTTGACATAACTAGCAGATACATAATAACGGGCCAATGAACCTCCACCATTAATATTCAACGTGGCACGATAAGTGGGTGCGCCTTTCTTCAATAACATTCCCATCCAATCAACATTAGGAAACAAATCTTTATCCAAGCCATTGGCTAGTAAGTGTAAATCTTCATCCGAATAAAAGGGGATTTGATTACGGGTAATACGTGCTTCATTCATTAAAGTTGCATAAGTATATCCATCAACCAGTTCCGGAGTATAAGTACGGGTATTATAGGTTGTTTCAACCTTGGCATCAATATGCACCTTACCTTCTTTTCCACGCTTTGTTGTAATCAGAACAACCCCATTTGCGCCACGTGAACCATAAATAGCTGTAGCTGAAGCATCCTTCAAAACTGTAAATGTCTCAATATCTTCAATATTGATTTCATTCATACTACGCTCGAAACCGTCCACTAACACCAAAGCACTTGAGCCTGCACCAAAAGTCGAGATACCACGTATCCAGAACTCTGATCTATTTTCTCCAGGCATTCCTGAAGTTTGTCGTGCCAGCACACCTGCCACATTACCCGCAAGCGCATTGGTTATACTTGAAGATGACGTTTTCAAAGTACTAACATCTACATTGGTAACCGCACCAGTCATCGTCAATTTCCTTTGTTCTCCGGTGCCAGTTACAACTACCTCATCTAGTGCTGTAGCTTTCGCCTCCTTCATTACAACTTTGATGGTTTTCTGTTCTTTAATCAGAATCTCTTGTGTCTCAAATCCTATAAACGATATAACCAATCGTAAATAAGGTTCCATCTTTATCTTAAATTTACCATTAATATCAGTAATGGCACCCAATCCCGGTCGGTCTTGAATTACTACATTGACACCTACCAAAGGCTCATGGCTTTCATCAGTTACCAGACCAGTAACAATTATTTCCTCTCGGTCCACTTTTGCTTGAGCGTGCAACCCCAACGTACTGCAAATAACAAGCAACAACATTATATATAAAGTTCTCATGTAATATGTGTTTTTATAGTTATTCTACCGTAATTGTGCGAATTCTATGATTATCTCTTTCCCCAATATAGAATGTTCTGGTTTCTTCATCATAAACAATTCCCATCGGTTGATTAAAACGGGCTTCTTTTCGAAGATCTCCATCAATATGTCCCTGAATTTGTCCATCCGAAGAAGTACTGCCTCTCCCCGCAAAAGTTGAAACAAAACCTTCCGGTGTGATCTTTCGAATACAATGATTATTTCTATCGCATAAATAAAAATCGTAAACATCTTCTTTACCTTCTCTTACATAGTCTTCATTTTTAACGAATGTTCCCTGAACAGGAGTATCAAAGCGAGCCTGTTCGCCCTGACCATCTACATATCCCCACTCATTAAACCTGCCTGCAAAAATTGTAGGAGTCTGAAATTCTTTTGTTGTTGTATTAAATTTAGATTTAAAAACACATTGAGCGCCCAAAATATACATAAATTTACCCGAAGGATGACCCGATATATAAGAACGGTCATCTCTACCTTCATATACAGGAATAACTTCTTGACCCGCCATTCCTTTTATAGAAGGATCATATACGGCCTTTTGTAAAGCTGATTTCCACCAGGTATTATAATAAAGGCATTCATTTAACGGATGATAATAAACAGAATACCCGCAACGATCATATATATAAGGTTGAGCTTTTCGGAAATTTTCAGAGCGCAGCAAAAAAGAGATTGCCATTCGCTCCTTATTATTTTCTCCATTATCATCTATAACAAAGATTGTATCTCCCTTCATATCAAATGTCATATATTGCATACTTTTAAATGCGCCCTGCCCATTAGTTATCATTGTAGAGACTTCTTCTTTAGCCAGATCAATTTTTCTAATGCAACTTCCCGGATGAGACACATATAAATACTTCTCCACACCAAATGTATCCAGCAACATCCACTCTGCTGACACAAAACCTGCTTCATCAAAAGTCCCGTCAATATTTGCAGCATTACCCTGCTCATCTACCTTTCCACAAAGAGTACCTACCGAAGTCTTAGAAACATAGCTGAAACGTTTTTCAAATTCATAATTGACTTCAGAACTTCCATCGGCACTTTCAATAGAAACCTTAACTACACCATCAAATGCCCGCCGAGGCACCATACAGTAAATTTCGGTTCCACTACTCCCAATCGTATACGCAACTTGTCCTCCAATCGAGACATGAATTTTAGAGATATCGGTGCCAAAGTTCTCACCATAAATGTAAAACTTAGTACGGATACTACCTTCTTCAGGAGAAAAATCTCTGAAAACCACAGGTTTTGATGGGTCGTAACCACCCGTACTAACCGTATCATCCTTGCAACTATAAGAAAATGCAATCAGACACAAGAGAAATACACTCGCCCAATGGGGAGTTTTTCTTTTCATTTGTTCTTTTTTCATAAAACATGTATTAATTTTAGGGTTTCACATAAATACAAATTAGCTATCCTGAAAATTTCACTTCACCTTAAAGTCATACAAATGACACTTCAATCAAATTTCACTACTACCTTATTCTCTGAAAAACGAATTCGCCCGGCACTCATTTAAAACACTGCAAAGGTGAGCAAAAAGCTATAAGTTTTTTTAGAAAATGAGGCTTATTGCCATGAATAGCTCAATTTTAGACGTTTTTGGCACAATATAGGACTTTCAAAACACAAATACCCCCATATAACGCATCCATGAAGTCTTAAATTAATCCTTTATACATTATCATCTTCTTTTCTTGGGGAAAAGCGAAGCAAGGCAGTATATAGAGCTCGCTTCTACCCATTAATATATATAACCCCATCAGTATTCCATTATTTCATAGAGATTAGACTGGATAGAGTACCAAATTAAGACATATACGTCCATCTTTGCGCCATTTCACCCAAAAAGCATGTCAATTGACAATAACAACTATCACACTACAATATCTTTGCATCATTCAATCACTCCAAGAATTCGCAACGGACAAAATAATAATACCATATAAAAACTATTAATCAATGAAGAAGTACATTTTTTTATTACTGTTTGCATGTTGCCTGATATTCAATATACAGGCGCAAAACAAAATAGAACTATTTTCTCCCAACGGAGAAATTAAAGTTTCTATTCGCCTTAGCGATAAGATCTATTACGACGTATCCTGCAGCAACGAAAAAGTATTGGAGAACAACTCTCTCATGCTCGCTCTAAAAGAGCAGGTTTTAGGAGAGCATCCGAAGCTATCCGGACAAAAACGAAAGAGTGTAAAAGAAACGTTAACGCCTATTGTCCCATTAAAATTTGCATCCATAGATAACGAATACAATCAACTTTTACTTAATTTCAGAGACAACTACTCCGTAGAATTCCGTGCTTTCAATGATGGAATAGCATACCGTTTCATAACTCGCTTCAAAAAGGACATAGAAGTTATAGGAGAAGACTTTTCTCTGCAGCTCCCCTCTGAATATCTACTTCACCTACAGCAACCTGAAGGTTTTAAAACTGGTTACGAAGAGTTTTATTCACATATTCCCAGTACCTCTTGGAAACCATCGGATCGGATGTCTGTACTCCCCATACTAATTGACACTCACAAATCATATAAGATCTTAGTTTGCGAAGCTGATTTATCGGACTATCCTTGTATGTTTTTAAAAAGTGACGGGAACAATAACATAACTTCCGTATTCCCCAAAGTTCCTCTTGAATTTGGTGACGATGGAGACCGTAGTCTCAAAATCCTAAAAGAAGCTGATTATATTGCCAAAACTAATGGTAAAAGAAGTTTTCCATGGCGTTATTTCAGTATTGTGAAAGAAGACAAACACTTGGTAGAAAATACCATGACCTACAAACTGGCTGCCCCTAATCAGCTACAAGACGTATCATGGATTAAACCTGGACAAGTAAGTTGGGAATGGTGGAATGGAGCGATTCCTTATGGAGAAGACGTGACATTTAAAGCGGGTTGCAATCTGGCTACATATAAATACTATATTGATTTCGCAGCCAAATACGGTATTCCTTACATCCTCATGGATGAAGGATGGGCAAAAACAACTCAAGACCCCTATACCCCCAATCCAGATGTAGACCTCCACGAGCTAATCCGTTACGGAAAGGAGAAAAATGTAGATATTATACTTTGGCTATCCTGGCTGACAGTAGAGAAGAACTTCGATCTCTTTAAGGTTTTAGGAGAATGGGGAGTGAAGGGAATAAAAATAGATTTTATGGACCGCAGCGACCAATGGATGGTCAACTTCTATGAGCGAGTAGCGAAAGAAGCAGCCAAACATCACCTTCTTATTGACTTTCATGGGGCTTTCAAACCTGCCGGATTAGAATATAGATATCCGAATATTCTATCTTATGAAGGAGTAAAAGGGATGGAACACATGTGGGACTGCCTTCCAGACAATAGCGTATATCTCCCTTTCATGAGAAATGCCGTAGGTCCGATGGATTATACCCCCGGAGCAATGATTACTATGCAGCCGAACGTTTATCGTACCGAACGTCCTAATTCTGCAAGCATTGGTACACGCGCCTATCAACTAGCTTTATATGTCATCTTTGAAAGCGGGCTTCAAATGTTAGCTGATAATCCTACATTATACTATCGTAATGAAGACTGCACACGCTTCATCACTCAAGTTCCCACTACCTGGGATGAAACAATTGTTTTGGATGCCAAGATAGGAGAATATGTAATCGTGGCCAAACGCAAAGGTGAGAAATGGTTCATTGGCGGCATGACCAATAGTAAGGAAGAAGAAAGAAATTTTGAAATCAGCCTTGACTTCTTGAAAACCGACAGATGTTATCATCTCACAGCATTTGAAGATGGTATCAATGCTAGTCGTCAAGCAATGCATTATAAAAGAAGAACACTGGAGGTAAAACAGGGACAAAGGCTTTCTATCAGAATGGCCAAGAGCGGTGGATTCGCTGGCATTCTCGAATAGAGATAAATCCGTTGCCGAAACACCAAGTGCCACTTTAGCTGATATAGCGATAAGGTGGCACTTTTTTCATAAACAAGGTTAGTGATACATAAATAGAAGACATGTAGGGAGGTAAAATACGCTCTTTATGCTCGTAAATTACTATTAACTTTGACTAATTATCGCAAAGGAATTATCAGATCTGCCGGTAATTCCTAACTTTGCGTATATGATTCACCCAGACAAAGAAACTATGTACAAGAACCTGTTAAGCTGGCTTACTGTTTTATTAGTGCTTCCATCCTGTTCTAACACCTCACCTACCATATCTGTGGTGTGTGAAGAAAACAATGTAGGAAACTGTATCATCAAATGGGAGACAGCACCTCTATTGAGAGGAGAGGTCAAAGTATATACCTCTACTTCGCCCGAACTTATTCCGGAGAATTCGCCTATCGCAACGGCCAGCATCTCCGATGGTAAAATGACAATCGTAACCGACGATCCTTCCCAACGTTATTATTACTTGCTTGTATTTAACAACAAATACCGGATTAAAGTAGCCACCCGCAACATTAATATTCCCGGCATACAGAATTTCCGCGATTTAGGAGGATACGAATCTGCCGCCACGGGGAAATCGCTTCGTTGGGGAATGATCTATCGGTCTGCACAAATAGACAGCATCCCGTCCGGCTCACGCCAAGAACTTAAAAACATAGGTATACGAACCATCATAGACCTGCGTTCTGAAAATGAATGCCACAACTACCCGCAACTGCACGACGACGGATTTAAGATCGTACATATCCCTATCCTCACAGGAAACATGGAAAAAATCCTCCAAGGCATCCGGGAAGATAAAATAAAAACCGATACTATCTACCGTCTGGTAGAACGGATGAACCGGGAATTAGTCACAAATCACCAAAAAGAACTCAAAAAGCTGTTTGCCGTTCTTCTCGACCGCAACAATTATCCGGCCGTCATTCATTGTACATCGGGGAAAGGGCGTACAGGAGTGGTTTCCGCATTACTGCTCGCCGCGCTAGGAGTCAATGAAGACGTGATAATGGAAGATTACCGATTGAGTAACGATTATTTCAATATTCCCAAAGCTTCTAAATACGCATATAAATTACCGGTCAACTCTCAAGAGGCAATCACCACCATCTATTCCGCCAAAGAAGATTTTCTGAATGCCGCAAAGGGGCAAATTGAATCAGAATATGGAAGCGTACAAGCCTATCTGCAAAAAGGAATCGGACTCTCTACGGAAGACATAGAACAGTTGCGAAGCATTTTATTAACCAACAATTGAGGCCGATCAATGACAAATACGATGGCGCCTATAATAATTATGCATTATCAACCATTCATTATCAACTAAATTAACTATCTTTGCAGCCGAAATAAAAGATATACAGAGATTTAATGAAGACATTTGAAGAGCTTGGCGTTTCTCCGGAGATACGTAAAGCAATTGAAGAGATGGGATACGAGAATCCCATGCCGGTACAAGAGGAAGTGATTCCGTACCTTTTAGGAGAAAATAATGACGTAGTAGCTCTTGCACAGACAGGAACAGGTAAAACAGCCGCATTCGGTTTGCCCTTGCTCCAACAGATTGACGTAAAAAACAGAATTCCACAATCGCTTATCCTCTGCCCTACCCGCGAGCTTTGTCTCCAGATAGCAGGAGATCTGAACGACTATTCCAAATACATTGACGGACTGAAAGTGCTGCCTGTATATGGTGGTTCTTCCATTGATAGCCAAATACGTAGCCTGAAACGAGGTGTACATATCATCGTTGCCACACCGGGACGTCTGCTCGACTTGATGGAACGCAAAACCGTATCTTTATCTACCATCCACAACGTTGTAATGGATGAAGCGGACGAAATGCTTAATATGGGATTCACAGAGAGTATCAATGCCATCCTGGCTGATGTGCCGCAGGAACGTAACACTCTACTGTTTTCTGCAACAATGAGCCCGGAAATCGCACGTATCTCCAAGAACTACTTACGTAACGCGAAAGAAATAACTATTGGCCGTAAGAATGAAAGTACCAACAACGTTAAACACGTTGTTTATACCGTACAGGCTAAAGATAAATATGAAGCTTTAAAACGTATCGTCGATTACTACCCACAAATATACGGTATCATTTTCTGCCGTACCCGTAAAGAGACTCAAGAAATTGCAGACAAATTGATGCAGGAAGGTTACAATGCCGATTCTTTGCATGGCGAACTTTCCCAAGCACAACGGGATGCCGTTATGCAGAAATTCCGCATCCGTAATCTGCAACTGCTCGTTGCAACTGACGTGGCTGCCCGTGGACTTGACGTAGACGATCTGACACATGTCATCAATTACGGATTACCTGACGACACAGAAAGCTATACACATCGTAGCGGACGTACAGGGCGTGCCGGAAAAACCGGAACTTCCATTGCCATCATCAACCTCCGCGAAAAAGGAAAGATGAGAGAAATCGAACGGATTATTAGCAAAAAATTTATTGTCGGAGAAATGCCGACAGCAGCAGGTATCTGTCAGAAACAGCTGATTAAGGTAATTGATGATCTCGAAAAAGTAAAAGTGAACGAAGAAGAGATTGCCGACTTTATGCCGGAAATCTATCGCAAACTGGAATGGCTAAGCAAAGAGGACTTGATTAAACGAATGGTTTCTCACGAATTCAACCGTTTTGCAGAATATTACCGCAACCGTCCTGAAATAGAACAACCAACCGATATGCGTGCAGAACGCGCCGGACGTGGTGATCGTAAAGAAGGTGGTTTCGAGAAAAGAAGCCGAAAAGCTGCTCCAGGCTTCAACCGCTTATTTATCAATCTGGGTAAAACGGACAGTTTCTTTCCAAGTGATCTTATCGGACTGTTGAACAGCAATACAAGAGGGCGCATTGAATTGGGACGCATTGACCTGATGCAGAACTATTCTTTCTTTGAAGTACCCGAAAAGGAAGCGACCAATGTAATTAAAGCGCTGAACAAAGCTAAATGGAACGGACGTAAGGTCGTTATTGAAATAGCCGGTGAAGAAAGCGGAAAAGGACGCGAAAGCAGTTCTAATGAGCGCAAGGGAGGTAAACGATTCGGCGGCAAAAGTGACGAACGTGCACCACGCTATGAGAATAAGGATAGAAAATCGAAAGATGCTTCTGCAAAAGGTGCTAAATCAGCTAAAAAAGATAAACCTAGTCGTGCAGAACGAGGTTATTCTGATGCCCGTGGTCCAAAAAAGAAAGATGACTGGCAAGAGTTTTTCAAAGACAAAGAGCCTGACTTCAGCGAGGAAGGATGGGCACGTAGAAAACCCAAAAAGTAAAAAGGAATTCATTTAAATAAAATAGAAAGGCAACTAACTACCACAGATTAGTTGCCTTTCTATTTAGTAAATATATATCTTTTATCGAAACATTTACTTCATCGAGCTATCTTCAACTCCTGAACAAGATTGCCCGCCTTACCATATTTCTCCATAATAAAGAGCATATACCGCACATCTACTCCGATGCAACGCTGCAAGTCAGGTTCAAATACGATGTCACTGCTCATTGCTTCCCAGTTGCCATCGAAAGCCAGCCCAAGCAATTCTCCTTTGGCATTGAACATGGCACTGCCGGAATTACCGCCTGTAATATCATTATTAGAAATAAAGCAAACATTCATGTCTCCCTGTGCATTGGCATATCTTCCGAAATCACCAGAAGAAAGCAAATGCAACAACTCGGGCTGGACGGCAAAGTCAATATCACCTGCATGTTCCTTCACCTTCTCAAAGATGCCTTTCACAGTGGTATAATAATCGTAAGTGGCCCCATCAAAAGGAGTATACCCCCCAACCGTTCCGAAACTAAGCCGCATGGTGGAATTGGCATCCGGATAGAAATTACGATCGGCATACATACGGCGCATGGCAGCGTTGAACAAACGTTCCCCTTGCTCTATCTGCTCGGAAGCTTCGGAAATACTCTGATTCATCTCATAATACTTCACGATCAGGTCCAGACTCAAGGAAACAGCCGGGTCCTCTATCAGATTATACGTAGTATCCCGTTCCAGGAAACGTTTTAGGCCCTTAGGAGACGTTATATTGGACGTTGCATACAAAGAGTCTACATAAGCCTGAATATTCCCATTATAGAGCGTATCTATCTTTTCATACATAGCAGGCAGATACTTCTTATCCACTTTCAACTGATATTCTTTGAGCATGGCAGCAAAAACCTCCTTATCAATGGAAAGATCAAGATTATCATACTTCTCCAATAACTTCTTCATGCGGGTAATCACCAGCTTCTCCTCGGCCTCAAAGTCGAAATTGAGAATTTCAAGAGCAAGCTGCACCAATTCGGGACCATTGATAAACGATTCACCGAAATAAGCCAACGCACGATTTGTTTCCCGACGATTACTATAACTCAACTCCAGAGAAGAGAATAAACGAATCAGTTTCTCTCTTTCTTCCGGATGAGACTGAATCCAGTCGCGAAGGGCTACTTCAGCCGCCCGCTTCTTTTCCAACACCTTCAGATGCTTGATGGCCTTGTTTGTTCCGATGCTATTCTTCCAATAATTGGAACTTTCATCGTATTTTGAAGCATACTTGATACGAATATCCGGACGACGATCCATCTCCCGTTTCCAAACCGTTTGTTTTACTCCCCGCACATCAATCATTGCCTGGTTGATTCCATTCATCATCTCTTCGATACCATACGAAGAAAGATAACGTTCCGTACTTCCCGGATAACCAAGCGTCATACAGAAAGAACCTTCCTTGTATCCATCCAAAGAGATGGGCGCTACATATTCAGGGTGATAAGGGACGTTGTCAGGAGAATAATCAGCCGGGCCATTCTTCGTATTGGCATAGATACGAAATACACTGAAATCGCCCGTATGCCGCGGCCACATCCAATTGTCCGTATCCCATCCGAACTTCCCGACAGAAGAAGGAGGTGCAAAGACTAAACGAACATCGTTATAATCACGATAAACGGAAAGCCAGAATTCATTACCTGCATAATAAGCATCGACAATACCGGTCAGCGTAGAATCTTTTTCGGAAACTTCCAGACCGATTACATTCATGATCGAATCAACAGCTACACGGCGTTCTGTTTCCGTTTTAGCATGACGGGCGACAGATAATACCCGTTTGGTTACGTCTTCCGTACGAAGCAGAAAACGGACATACAACTCCGGATTCGGCAGCTCTTCGTCAAGGCTACGTGCAAAGAAGCCATCTTTCAGATAATCATATTCCACAGAAGAGTGTTGCTGGATACTGCTGAAACCACAATGATGATTGGTAAACACCAGACCGTCTTCGGAAACCACCACTCCCGAACAGAAACCTCCAAAGCTGACAACAGCATCTGAAAGAGAGGGTTTCTTCGGATTATATATTTTATTCACAGGCATTTGCAAACCAAGTTCTTTCATTACCCGGTCTGTCTGTTTGTTCTTGCGGAGATTTCCCAGCAGCCACATTCCCTCATCGGCAAATACATTCGACAGACAGAGGGAAAAGACTATCAAGACGGTTAGTCTGAATTTCATATTACTGTTTTTAGATTCATTATTCGGTAATCAGCCTCAACTTCTTCGCTCCTACACGGGCTTTCAGCCATTCGCTGATTTTCTGTTTCTCGGCAGCAGACGGATGTCTGTCGAATTTCAAAACAGCCAATGTTACCGTATCGGTCTTCATCGAGTCAACCCGCACTTCGAGCGAATGAGCGATGGAGAGCGTAGTGATGGAAGGGTAAAGCACTTTCAGTTCGGGCACTAATGTACGACTCATTGCATCATACATTCTGTATTGTTCCAACGTTGTCTCCAGTTGGGAAATCTTCACTGCCTGTTGCTGAAGTCGCTGCTCGCTGTTTTTGTAGAAGTCTTCCATGACCATGGCACGGATAGAAGTCACATCTACCGCTTCATTGTTCATCCCCTGCAATACAACCAGCTTCGTATCCTCCAACTTATATTCTTTCATCTTGCTACGGGCAATAGAAATCGAAGCATCGGGCACTTCAGGACCAATCAAAACAACCCGCACTTCTTTATGCTCATAGCTGATCTTTTTATCAAGTACCTGTGTATTCTCAAAGCTTAACTGATCGTTAATAAAACGATTGGCTGCCGCCTCATAGAAGGTGCTTTTTATAATTCCAAATGTCAGATAAACCGCAGGGCACATGGTAAGCACCACAATCAGAACGATGTATTTACGTACGGTCTTCTCACGGGTTTTATCTACAAACTCTTTTCGTTGGAAATGCATCACACGAACTCCGAGGAAAGTAGCCAGACTGATAAAAACAGAATTGATGAAGTAAAGATAAAAAGCACCCAGAAAATAAATAAGATTACCGGAGGCCAGCCCGTAACCTGCCGTACAAAGCGGTGGCATCAATGCAGTAGCAATGGCAACGCCCGGAATCACATTTCCTTTTTCCTTGGTAGAGAGAGCTACCACGCCTGCCAAACCACCAAAAAGCGCGATGAATACATCATAAATAGTGGGCGATGTACGTGCCAGCAGCTCTGACTGTGAACCGGCAATAGGAGCAAGAAGGAAGAAGATAGTAGCCGTTGTCACACTGAAAGCGGTCGTTATGAGAAAGCTCTTTAAAGAGCGTTTCATTAATTCGAAATCGTTCAGTCCGACAGAGAGTCCTACTCCCATAATAGGTCCCATCAGCGGAGAAATCAACATGGCACCGATAATTACTGCGGTAGAGTTTACATTCAATCCGAGTGATGCCATAAAGATGGCAAAAATCAGGATCCATAAATTGGCACCTTTGAACTCTACACCTTTACGGATAGAATCCACGGTGGCCAGTTCATTATCCTTGTCTTTTTTCAAGTCCAGGTATTCTCCCAGAAAGGACTTGATAGCAAACTTATTACGTTCATCTGTCTTCATAGTTATTTCTTCTTTATAAAGCGATTAATAACAGGAATCTGACTCAATGGTAAATCCTTCTTGATAATATAAGCTATAAATAGCAATAAAAGTACGGTACGGAAAGCGAGACGGAGCACCAGATTAGGGATAGGCACCTGTTCTCCAATAACGTAAAGTACCGCTGCCAGCAGAACATAAAGTCCGAGGCTTTTCAAATCATAACGAATCGGGTATTCTTTCTGTCCTATCCAGTAGGATAACAGCAAGATTACCGCATATCCTGCAACAGAAGCCCATGCCGAAGCAAGATAGCCGTAAACCGGCACAAATAATATGTTCAATACAACAATAATGACACAGCCGATCACCGAGAAGTAAGCTCCCCAATAGGTCTTATCCGTCAGTTTATACCAAAAGGACAGATTAAAATAGATCCCTTTACAGATTTCTGCAAGCATCACAATAGCTACTACTCCAAGACCTTCCCAGTAACCTTTTGCCACAAGGTAACGCAGCAAATCGAGGTAGAACATTACAGCAAGGAAAGCCAGCAACGAGAATATAAGAAAATATTTCATCGCAGCCGCATACATTTTCCGGTTATCTCCTTCGCGGTCTTTACCAAACACAAACGGTTCGTAAGCGTAACGGAAAGCCTGTGTAAACATGGCCATCACCATCGCTATTTTGCTGGTTGCCGCATAAATACCCAATTGTACCAACCCTTCCTGTCGATCTTCAAAGAGAAACGGATAGATCATCTTGTCAACAGTCTGATTCAGAATACCTACCAAACCTAAGATTAATACCGGAAAAGAGTATACTACCATTCGCTTCAGCAACACCCGGTCCAACTTATAAGCAAAACCTGTCAGCTCTGGAATAAAGAAGAACATCTGGACAACCGAAATTATCAGGTTGCTGATGAAGATATATCCCACCAGATAGTCCGGATCATAAAACCAGGAGATGGTTGCCGGACAATGTACATTCAGCCACGGACACACCAACAGGAAAAACAGATTCAAACCGATGCCGCCAATGATAGAGAGCAGTTTGATAGCTGCAAACTTGACAGGGCGTTTCTTGTATCGCAAATAGGCAAAAGGAATGCATTGAAAAGAATCTAAAGCTACCACAACAGCCATCATAGCTATAAATTCCGGATGATCGCCATAATCCAGCAAATTGGAAATCGGTTGCAGGAACAACAGGCAAAGGAGAACGAAAATCAAAGATACGCCTCCTACTGACAATAGGGAGTTGGCATATACTTTCATCGGGTCTTCTCCCGATTTATTGGCGAAACGGAAGAATCCCGTTTCCATACCGAACGTAAGCAGTACGAGCATCAGGGCTGTAAACGCATACACGTTCGATACGACTCCGTAACCTCCGGTGGAAGCCGGTAATACTGCTGTATACAGGGGTACCAGCATATAGTTAAGGAATCGTCCGACAATACTACTTAACCCATAAATTGCAGTATCTTTAGCTAATGATTTTAGTCCAGCCATGTTTTATTAGTGATTATCATTCAGATTGGTTCAACGTTTCTTCTTTTGTTTGAACAACCAATCCATAAATCCGGGATAATTGAAAGCCGGATTCCAGCTTCCATGATTACAACCGGGAAATTCAATATATTCCACATCTGCACCGGCAGCTTTCAGTGCTTTATATGCTTCGCGAGAACCTTTCACCGGAACTACATCATCCGCATCTCCATGAAAGATACGGAACTTCACATCTTTGGCAGCCGACAGCCGGTTTGGATTGACTATACCGCAGATAGGAATTGCAGCAGCAAATATCTCCGGGTAGCGTATTACTAAATCATACGTTCCCATCGCTCCCATTGAAAGACCGATAATATAAACCCGTTGCGTGTCCACTTCGGGCATCACCAGATAGGAATCGAGCAACTGTTTGAGTATCTGCAATATAGGACTGATCTCCTGTCCTACCGGCATTTCAGCAGGTATAAAAGACTTCGGACGTTCCGTATAAGCCCAGTAACCGTCTGTCGGACACTGCGGAATCAGCACAAAAGCAGGATACTTTTCTTGATTGACCGGATTAAGAAACATCTGTCCGCCATGAGTCAACTGTTTCTCATTATCATTTCCCCGTTCGCCGGCTCCATGCAAAAACAGCACGAGGGGGTACTTCTCACCCGGTTTCACCGATTCGGGGTGAATCATCCGGTAAGGTAAGGAATCTCCTTTAGAAGAAACAAAAATGTCTCTTCCATATCCCTGTTGAGCCGATAAAGAAAGGCTCAAAAAGAGAAAAACAAATAAAGTAATCCATTGCTTCATCATCCAACTATGCTTTATAAAGTTCTTTTATACCGTTAATACCACTTGTCATATGACGCTTTATGTCAGTCATTAAACAGTGTTTTCTGACTGTTATAAAGACTTCTTCCCAAATGCTTATAGGCAAGTTCGGTCACCTCACGTCCGCGGGGAGTACGCTTCATGAATCCTTCTTTTATCAGGAAAGGTTCGTAAACCTCCTCGATGGTTCCCGCATCTTCTCCTAAAGCCGTAGCAATGGTCGTTATACCGACAGGGCCGCCTTTAAACTTGTCTATAATGGTACAAAGTATCTTGTTGTCTATCTCATCCAGTCCGTACTTGTCGATATTCAATGCTTCCAGTGCAAACTGGGCAATCTCCGTATCGATAGAACCAGTGCCTTTCACCTGTGCGAAGTCACGTACCCGACGAAGCAAAGCATTGGCAATACGGGGCGTCCCACGACTACGGGAAGCAATCTCCGAGGCTGCACGTACCGAGCAAGGCACATCCAGTATGGATGCAGAACGACGGATGATATTGCTCAAAATATCATCGTCATAATACTCCAAATGAAGGTTAATACCGAAACGTGCACGAAGCGGAGCCGTCAGCAGACCGCTACGCGTGGTTGCACCAACCAACGTGAAAGGATTCAAATCGATCTGGATGCTGCGTGCCGAAGGTCCCTTATCAATCATAATATCGATGCGGTAATCTTCCATGGCCGAATAAAGATATTCTTCCACTACGGGCGACAGACGATGAATTTCATCAATAAAAAGCACGTCGTTCGGTTCGAGGCTGGTCAATACACCTGCCAAGTCACCCGGTTTATCTAGCACCGGACCGGAAGTTACTTTAAAGCCGACTCCCAATTCGTTGGCGATAATATTTGAAAGAGTTGTTTTTCCTAATCCGGGAGGGCCATGCAACAGCACATGGTCGAGTGCTTCGCCGCGCAGACGTGCCGCCTTCACAAAAATGCGAAGGTTTTCCACCACCTTGTCCTGGCCGCTAAAGTCTTCAAAGCTTAACGGACGGAGTGCATTCTCGAAATCCCGTTCTTTTGAAGTAAGCTGATGTTCGCGTATGTTAAAATCTTCCTGTTCCATTTATTTCTTGAAAAGTAGGAGACAAAGATAGAGATTTACATTCATTTTCAGTATAAGAAAGACGAAGATTTAGTTTATTTGAAACGTAATAACTACTTTTGCACTATCTATATACACGCTATCAACTATGGTTCTAAATTACATTTGGATAGGATTCTTTGTCGTCGCCTTTATCATCGCCCTTGTAAAAGTGATTTTTCTGGGAGATACGGAGATATTTACGGCTATCATGAACGCTACATTCGATTCTTCAAAGACAGCTTTCGAGATATCCCTGGGACTTACAGGCGTACTGGCTCTTTGGCTGGGTATCATGAAAATCGGAGAAAACAGTGGATTGATTAACGCACTGGCCCGCTTTCTTAGTCCGGTGCTTTGCCGACTGTTTCCGGATATTCCTAAAGGACATCCGGTGTTAGGGTCCATCTTCATGAATATGTCTGCCAATATGCTTGGCCTCGACAATGCGGCCACCCCATTGGGACTGAAAGCGATGAAAGAGCTGCAGGAACTGAATCCGAAAAAGGACACTGCTTCCAATCCGATGATTATGTTTTTGGTGATTAATACATCCGGCCTTATCATCATTCCGATCAGTATCATGGTATATCGTGCACAAATGGGGGCTGCACAGCCTACAGATGTATTTATCCCTATTCTGCTAAGTACTTTCATTTCAACTCTAGTAGGAGTCATAGCAGTCAGCATCGCTCAAAAGATAAACTTAATCAATAAGCCTATTCTCATTTTAATGGGCGTTATCTGCCTTTTCTTTTCCGGCTTGATTTATCTGTTTCTAAGTGTCTCGCGGGAAGATATGGGTACTTATTCTACATTGATAGCGAATATTCTGCTATTCAGTGTCATCATCCTGTTTATTTTGACGGGAGTCAGGAAAAAGATCAATGTATACGATTCATTTGTAGAGGGAGCTAAAGAAGGGTTTACGACGGCTGTGCGCATCATCCCTTATCTGGTTGCTTTTCTTGTAGGAATTGCAGTGTTCCGCACTTCGGGAGCAATGGATTTTCTGGTGGGAGGCATCGGCTATATAGTAGGCTTATGCGGAGTCGACACGAGCTTTGTAGGTGCACTGCCTACCGCATTGATGAAATCACTTAGCGGTAGCGGTGCGAACGGATTGATGATCGATACGATGAAAGAACTGGGACCTGATTCGTTTGTAGGACGTATGAGTTGTGTAGTTCGCGGAGCTTCGGACACCACATTCTACATTCTGGCCGTTTATTTCGGCAGTGTGGGGATCACCAAGACTCGTAATGCGGTGACTTGCGGTCTGATAGCAGACTTCTCGGGTATCATAGCCGCTATCTTAATCAGTTATTTATTTTTCTTTTAAATCATAACATTCAATTATGGCTGTAACTTATCAAACAGAAGGCGTAAAAATGCCTGACATCAAGAAACGTGAGACTACGGAATGGATAAAGGCCGTAGCTGCTTCTTACGGGAAAAGACTCGGTGAAATCGCTTATATCTTCTGCTCGGACGAAAAAATTCTGGAAGTAAACCGTCAGTATCTGCAACATGATTACTACACGGATATTATTACTTTCGATTATTGTGAAGGCGATCGTCTATCAGGTGACTTATTCATCAGCCTAGATACGATACGCACCAATGCTGAACAGTTTGGAACTTCATACGAAAACGAACTACATCGTGTGATTATCCATGGAATTCTTCACTTGTGCGGCATCAACGATAAAGGTCCCGGGGAGCGGGAGATTATGGAAGGTGCTGAAAACAAAGCATTATCTATACGAAAAGTGTAAACAAGCCTCAACAGCAAACGATTTCAATAAACAAGCGATTTATTCAAACATACTATACTGTAACATACTGTATAGGGATATTCCTAAAATAATAAAATTTAAGGCAACTAATTCATTGCGAGTTAGTT